>CYGL01000465.1_pt1 | contig 15981 bp, 17 predicted proteins | sample 485531 | NCBI WGS metagenome assembly CYGL01 (sample SAMEA3497897, study PRJEB9818) | human gut metagenome | reverse complement strand
CAAGGTTACGGGTAACTTTGGAAAAGGCAAAACAAGAATGGTCGCGAAGAAGATACTGAGCTCAAACGTTTACAGGAGCGTCTAAGCAGTCTTAAGTCTGCTAGGCAAATGTACCAGAAGTACAAGAGCATAATGTCTGATGAAGAGGCAAAGAAGAAGACTTACAATCTCTTCCCAGAGGTTACCGGTCTTAATCTTGACGACTATCAGAAGGCTGTCCATTCTCTCCTTGGAGGATTCAGTATAAACACCACCGAGAGAAAGAAGTTCCAGACTTCAATCTATCGTGAGGTTGCAGAGTGGCTCTTCGACGAGAAGGACAAGAAGGAGTACGAGAGAAAGGCAGCTGACTTCAATGAGTCCATGAACAAGCTGTCAGAACGTTGGGATTTGTACAAGAGCCTTCTCGAAAAGACAGGCAGCAAGTTCTTTGCTGAGTCCGCATGGATTGACGCTTTCCAGATGGATGACAAGACTCAATCTCTTATGGACGAGTATTACGCTCACTACCATGAGATATTCAATCTTCAGGATTCTCTCAGCATGACTGACGGAGAAGCTAAGGAAAAGCTTAAGCTACCAAATCAGTACGAAGAGTGGAAAAAAATTACAGAACTCCTCCGTGGTAATTATGTTAAGTCTTTGCAAGATGCCGCCGACATCATTGAGAAGACAGAAGATTATGAGGATAAAATCTTGAAGATAAGGGAGAGATACAACGAGCTTATCAGCAAGACGAATGATCCTGGCATCAAGGCGAGATATGAGATTCAGAGAGACAAGGAGATTGGTCAGGTTAAACTTGACAAGTTCAAGAACTCTTCTGATTATCTCAACTTCTACGGAGCCATCGTGTCTCTCGGTATGGATAAGGCTCAGACTATCGGAGCAAGAATCAGGCAGAATATCAATGAGGCTCTGCAAAGCGGAGCCATTGATGCTAGAGAGTACGCCAAGGAAATCAAGCAGCTTGATGAGCAGTTATCGAAGCTGACGAGTCCAAAGAAGACTTTCCTCAATGGTGGCCTGAAGGGAATGGCTGAGCAGAAGATTTCTGATGCCAGCGAGCAGATGACCATCGCAGCAAGTAAATTGCTGAAGGAAGAGGTTCGTGAACTTGGCCTCAAAATGGGGGACGAAAACTTCGTCAAGCGAGGTGACAGCATGATTGCCAGTGGAAAGGCTATGATGAAGGCTGCTGAGATTCTGTTTAAGGATGGAACAAAGGCGAAAGAATCTCTTGATAAGTTTGCTAACGTAGTAAGTATTATCGACCAGAATGTACAGGGAATGTTCGAAGCGTTCAATGACATCAAGGAGACAGCTTCACTTCTCGGAGCTGACACTGAGTCTGATGGATGGCAGGACGCTTCTGCATTCTTCGAGACATTCTCCGGCATGTCAAGCTCATTATCTAAGGTGGTAACAAGCGCGGAGTCCGGCAACGTTGGTGGAATCCTTGCCGGTGTCACTGGCATATTTACCTCTCCTATCAAGGCGTTTGCAAAGGCTCATGATGCCAAGCTCGACAGACAGATAAAGCTTGCAGAGAGACAGCTGAATGAATTGAAGAACCTATCTAGCAATATCAGTTCCGTTATTGAAAAGACACTCGGTGGAATCTATTCTTATGAAAGGTCTTCTGATACAGCTAATAAGCTTAAAGATGTCAAGAATGACTATAAGGCTTGGGATGCTTTCTCTAAGACCGATATTGGAAAGAATTTCTTTGGAGGTCACAACTTCAGTCACTACAGCAAGGAGACCTATGATGCTGTGATGAAGACAGAGACGAATCCTTCCGCATACGCAGATCAGCTCGCCCTACTCCACGCTCAGGAAGACGAGTTGAGAAAGCAGAGACAAGCTGAGGAGGACAAGAAAAGACGGATAAGGATAAGATTGCCGACTACGATCAGCAAATCAAGGAGATGCAGTTGCAGATTAAGACGTTCGCACAGGACTTCCTTAAAGACGTTTACTCCATCGATATGAAGAGCTGGGCAAGCACACTTACTGACACCATTTGTGAGTGCATGGGCTAAAAGGTGAGGATGCTGTAGATGCTTACAAGAATAAGGTCAAGGAAAATGGTTCGAGACGTTACGAAGAACATCGTATCTCAGAAAAATCATGGAGAATGCACTTAAAAAACCTCTGGAATGGCTTACTGGAATCCTTGAAAAAAAGGTAAAACTTGATGAGACCGACATGGACGATTTTGCTGACAAGCTCTACCAAGTTGGCGAAAATGTAGTTCCTCAGTTAACCGGTATCTTCGATGCTCTAAAGGAAAAAGGGACTTGATTTGAGAGAAAACGGAAGTTCCTCTACGACCAACTCGATAAAAGGCATTACCGAGGAGACAGCTGATCTTCTTGCATCCTACCTCAATGCGGTCCGACTTGATGTTTCTGTGATAAGGGAAATGCAGGGTAAGTTCATTCCAGAGATGAGCGAGATTGCAAAGTCTCAGTTGACTCAGCTTAACCTTATTGCTCAAAACACCTTGCGCAATGCAGATGCAGCAGAGAGAATCGACAAGACTGTATCGGAGTTGAACGATAACTTCAACAGAGTTATCAATGGTACGAAATCTTTAAAAATGAAATAATTATGTTTGGAAAAAGAAATTTATCAGACAGAATGAAGAACGAGGCGGTTTCACTGGGTCTTTGCGCTCAGTGGACCGCCGAGTGGCACGACAACTCATCCAAGCATGAGATGGTCGAGAAGTTTGTTAAGGGTATTGACTTCTGTATCGGAAAGAACTGGCCTTCGACCAAGGATATGAAGAAGTACTTTGGTGATGTCATTCATGATCATGGTGTGTATGTTGACGAGAACGTTGACCTGCAAAATCCGAAGGTTGTCATCCTCAATGGAGAGTGCGTAGCAAATATCAACTATGACTGGATGGACAGTGGAGAGATATACGTAAGGCACAACTCTTCACTTTACCTGAAGGTTAAGGGATTCTCCAGGGTGTTTGTCAATCTGTTAGATGGTGCAGAGCTTCATGTTGAATGCGAAGATACCGCAAAGTGCTTCGTCTACCAATACGGAGGAACAGTCGTGAAAGCTACCGGACCAGTCAATATCAGGGACAGACACGATTTTAAGTTCAATTAACGCATATTTATACGTGTATTACTTGCATATTTATGCAATATTTTGTATATTTGCAATTGTAAAAAGTTGATTTAAGGTATGAAAGAATATTTCAGGATATACATGCAGAAGGAAGGCGATGGGAATGAGGTGAAGGACTCCATCGCCGACTTCGGCATGTATGTTTCCGAGAACCCGTTCAAGCCTTGCGATTCTGTCAAGGAGCCTGCAAAAAGGGAGTGGCACGACGAGCATGGTGACGACGAGTATATCGGAAAGGATGGACTTTATATGGCGGCCTACGAGAATAAGGTTAAGTTTATGTTCCACGGCGAGGCTTTCGGCGCTAACGAGAAATGTAAGGCTTTTATTGATTACATCCGCAAGTCAGGCATGATGAAGATGTATTGCGACTTCAATAGAATCGGAAGACAGCATGTAAGACTTAAGGATATTGATCCAAACCTATATAGAGATCCGGATAACGAGGACTTGCTAGTTCTCTCTATCACTTTCAAGTTTAACGACCCTGTTACTGATGTCAAGCCGATTAAGGACGCACAGGGCGGAATTTCAAATTTAGGATAATACTGACACATGAGCACTTGGAATATTTATCATAAGGATGGCTCGAAGCTGACAGACGTTAACGGAGAGCAGATAACCGTTCATGGATTGGAATACTCCGATTCTTGGATGGGTGAGTGCTTCGTGACTATCAATTTCAAGCATGAAGTGCCTATCAACTTTCAGATAGGCGACTATATTGTCTATCGTGGCGAGAGATTCGAGCTTAACTACGAGCCGGGCAAGGATAAGCAGGCAAGACCTGACACCTACGGTGAGGGTTTCATATATGACAGCGTAAAGTTCAACGCATTGCAGGATGAGCTTGCTAGAGCAGAGTTCCTTGATGTGGTATTGAACGACAACGAGCTTCACTACACTGCCCTACCGAAATTCCCATTCTATGTACAGACTTTGGATGATTTGCTCGACAGAATCCAGGCATGCTTAAACGAGCAGATTGGTGCAGGTCTTTGGAAGATTTACTCCCGAAACAAGGACCGTTCCGTGCAGCGTGGAGCCCTTGAAAGTGAGTGGTTGTCGGTTTATGGTGAGAAAACCGACGATAACGTCATCGAATCGATGTCCATTACAGTGGATTCGCAGACCTGTTGGCAGGCCCTTGCGCTTGTGAACGAGAAATGGGACATAAACTTCATCGTCAGAGGAAGAAATGTATATGTCGGTACTACAGGAATACAGGCAAACCATATCTTCAAGTATGGCCTCGGTAATGGATTATATGAGATTGTTCAGAACGCTGATTCCGATCAGAGCATCGTTACAAGATTGAGAGCTTATGGTTCCGAGAAGAATCTTCCTTCCCACTACTATGCGGACCTCGGTGTCAAGTACGTGGCGAACATCACGAAAGTTGTCGGGGCCAGCACGAATGTTACACTTGAACTGGATCTCGATTATATCGAGACGTATTTCAAGAATAAGAGGAAATACATTGTTCCAGGCGAGTCTCAGGAACAGTCTTTTGGTTGGATTCTTCAGGTAACATTCGATTTCCAGACTATCATTACGGGTTATGTGACACAGACGTACAACTCTAAAAAATGTAGATTCTATTCGGAATACAAGGGAACACAGGTAGATAGCGGTGACGAAGAGTCAAGGGAAAACCTTAACACTTTCATAGCTCAGGTTAAGGCAGGAAACACGAAGATGTATATCACATCCGGCCTCAACAAGAAAAATGTTCCTTCGTCAATGAAGGAATATGCGGAGAATCTCCCGAACAATATGTCAATCAACAGGCTTATGCTGCCTGGATTCCCTCATGTATCTCTGAGTGATTTCTATGACTCGCTTACTGAACAGGAGAAGAAGTACGTGAATCCTACCGGGAAACAACACAGATTCTCTACTGACCCGCATAGACCATACATCGATTCCATCAACATCGATCAGATTGGTCTTCGTTCTGCATCGCAGTTCTTTGAAACAGATGATAAGGCAAATGGAGTTATTGAAATCTACCCTACTATCGAGGAGATGGAAATCGGTGGCGTACGTGTTGATGAGATTGATGAGGGTGTTGCTCCTGATGATGACGGTCGATATGATGGCGACCCTGGTCCGAATAATGTTGATATTTATCTCAGTAAAGCTGTTGATTTCGATATAAAAGATTTAGCGGACGATGATTTCTCAATCTCCATGAAGGATGGTATGTGCGGTGGCCGAACGTTCAAGGTGGCATCCTCAACCAAGGTTGATGGGAGATGGAGACTCACTATCGAGCGAATCAAGGACGATGCTCTTGTAGCTTTGGTTCCCATACAAGGACTATCCTATCAAGAAAGGCGACCATTTCGTTCTTACCGGCATCACCCTTCCTGATTCGTATGTCAATGCTGCGTCTCTGAAGCTCCTTAAGTATGCCATAGCGCTCATAGACAAGAATGACTATACAAGGTACGTCTATCAGCCGAAGGTAGATGAACTTTTCATGGCAAGACAGCATGACCAAGCGGAGGCAGACGATACCGGAGTTATCAAGAGTCTCCACGATACGCTTAAGGCCGGCGACCTGATGAACTTCAATGATACAGACCTCAATATCGAAGGAATCATCTCTATCGACCAGCTCACGATCAAGGAAGAAGATGGTAAGATTCCTACCTACGACATAACTCTTCGTGAGGATAAAGAGGTTGGCACTATCCAGAAGATTCAGCAGCAGATTTCGTCGCTCCAAAGCGGAAATGGAGGAACTGGTGCAGGCTTGACAACTACACAAGTCAAGGGCCAGATTGCAACAGAAGGAAGTAAGCACTTTGTCTCAAAGATAACCGATGATATCGCAAAAGGTACAGTTACCTGGGAAAAGGTACAGAAGTTCTTGCAGGGCATCTGCATAGGCAATAACACAGCATACAGCATTGATGCAAACGGAAATGTAACCATTAACTTACTCAACTCTGCCGATTACGATGATGCAACTCAATCAGGTTTTGGATTCTACAAGCGAAAGGATGGGAAATACGGACTGAATGTTACTGACATATCTGTCTGGGGCAAGGCGTATTTCAACAACTTAACGATTCGTGAAACCACCTTCGTAGGCGGCAATCTTGTCTTCTCCCCTTCGGCAGGTAAGATATTCGAAGTAAGAGAGATTTATAACGAGACCACAAATGAACTGACTGGTTGGAAGTGCTACCTGTTAGCAGATGATGGTACGACCGCTACCACGAATATGTTTGAAGTTGATGACCAAGTTAGGTGCGAGACGTTCAACATCAAGGCTGGCGTATATGAGAATGTATCAAATAAGTTCTATTGGCGTAAGATTACTGATGTGTCTACGGATAATGAAGAGATAAGGGATTCTAACAACAATATCCTCTATGATGGCAAGAAATTCTCATGGATAGTTATCTCTGCAAGTGATAAGGCAGAAGGTAGTGATAACCCTGCTGCTGGAGACACAATCGTCCTCATGGGTAACCGAACGAACACAAACCGAATGAGCTTCGTGGTTAAAGAAACCTATGGTGACAACGCTCCTCGGGAAGTCGGCTACACTAACGTCCACAGCTACACGCTCGGCAATGGTAATCTTGTCTACGAGATAAGCCCGAAGAAGGTGCGGTTCTACTCTCAGTACTTCGAGATAGTAACCATTGAAGGTTTACCTATTAAGACCATCAACTATCGTGGCGATTGGAAGCAAGGCGATACCTACACGTACTACGACCAAGTGACGCACAACGGAACGACTTGGCTCTGTGTTGCACCCGAAGGAACGAATGTAACGAGTGAACCTGCAAGGGGTAATGATTTCTGGAAGGCGCAGAATGCCATCCTTGATGCTACACTCAATATTACGCAGAGCACAGGAGAATGGATAGACAAGGGAGAAACAAACCATGTAGTATGTTCCGTGGTGCGTGGCTTTGAGGATATTACAGACCAAGTAACATCGTGGAACATCGTGCGTGATAGTGGTGATGCTGTCAATGATGCGGCTTGGCAGAATAAGGATAAGGTCAAGAACTTTGATGGAACGATAGACATAGCGTGGACTGATGAAGAAGATGATATAGGTGATTCCACTAGCTGTATCTTCACCATCACTGCTTTTTGGGGTAATAAAGTTGAACTAGCAAAAGGAACGATAAGCGTATGATGTATGTAATATTAGACAAAGTGCAAGCGTTGGGTCTCGGATTCAACCTGCACACCCACATAACTGCTCACGGCAAGATGATACTCAACGAGAAGGAAGTGTTGATGAGCAACAATATTCAAGGTGATACCTTGGATGAGCGTGTAAAGAATATCGGTGGTAAGGCTATGACCGAGCAAGAGTTGGAACAATTTAAAATACGGAGGAATAAAGATGGCAGATACTAATTACTCAGCACAAGGTTGTAATACCTGTACGAAGAGTTCGTAACAACGATTCTTTGTCAATCTCAATAGAGAGCACACAGCCTCTATTTCAAGGCGTGGATGCAAATAATGACAACGCTACACCCTTCCCTAACTGGGAAACTGATGATACGGCTCGACCTATCCTTACTCCTGTGGTTAAGAGTGCGAAAGGTAATATCGTATCTCTCAGCAACCATCATTGGGAGTATGGTGATACTCTGCTTGTGTTTAGCGGAAGTACGAGCGGTACGTTTCAGCTTACAGGAGATGGCAAGTTCGGTATGGATGCAAACGGAAGGTTGAAGATATTCAAGAACCTTGCATCAAGCAGCTACTACAAGTTCAGACACAATCACATATACCGGAACTGCAAAGATTGGTGATAGCAGCACTCAGGACGTTAGCGGATTCGTTACTATTCTCATACAGCCAATGGGTAACAACTCATATATGGGATGGATAACTGCTAACCGCTCGATACTGACAGATGCGCCGAATGAGAATACGGCTACACTTTCGGCAAGATTGTGGCTATCCACAACGGAACTTACCGACTTCTCTGTCAAGTGGAAGAACTCGGCAGGTGAAGTACTCGGAAGTGATAAGACCCTCACGGTTACTCGTGATATGGTGAACGGCTCTACCCTCATTACTTGCGAGTTCTACCACAAAGATGCTCAGAATGCTTGTTTCCGTGCTGGCAATGTGATGACAGACAACGCTGACGAATACGTAATTGTCGGTGAAGTTTCAAACCTCATAGGCGATAAGGCTGCAACGATTACAGGACGTATCAAGAATACAAGGACGAATGCTATTGTGACACCAGACAATGTTTCATGGAACGCAAAAGCCTACAAAGACAATAACGAGCTTATCAAGGAAGTGAACTCTAACGTTGTCACAATCGCAAAATCTGAGAGTGATTATGGCGGCACAGAGCATGATGCTTATGTCTTATTCACGGCAACTTGGTAAAATAAGAGGAATGAACTATGGCAACAAACAGCGCAGTAAGAATTAGAAGGTCTTTCGCTCCACTCAATACAGCACAATCAATCGTGTGCGTATCGGGTGGTTCTCCTACCACGCAAGTATATAACGTGGTTAACAGCAGCTACGAGCCTAACCGAGCCAACACGCCTTGCGTATTGCACCCAGACATTTCTGCTTATGCAAGCGATGGTACATGGAAGTATCAGCAAGCCAATGCGGTACTTGCAAACATGGTGTGGCTCGTTAATGGCAAGGATATTAGCAAGGTGTGGGCAGCATCGGACTATTCAATCAATCAAGATGGTGCTACACGTGGAGACCTCACCATCTTTCGTAACGTGGCAGTAGCAGAACGATTTGCATTGAGATTCGAGGCTGAAATCGTAGACTATAGAACAAACGTCAATGTTCCTGTCCTTACCGATGAGGTGGTACTGAACACGGTATCTAAGAGTGATGATGCTTATTCTATGGCATTGGATGATGACGAGACCATCATCTACAATCCGATATTAGACAGATTGCTTCTGTATGACTACAAGGTAGCTCATGGCATGATAGATGCATCCGATACTGTTAGGAACGATTGTATTGACGAAAAATCTTATCTGAGAAAGATTCCTCTACATATCTACAAGGGAGCAAAGAGCATTACTTCTGGCTACACTATCAAGCTATACAAGATGAGCGGTTCTTCGATGGCTCAGATAAGCGTAGGAATGAATGAGGTGGTCGCAATTAGTAATAACTATATCACTCTCGACCTGAGACTTATTGATTCGGCATCATACGTTATCAAGGCTTTTGTTGGCGATACGGAAGTATGCAACAAGCAAATCTCTGTTTCCAGAACTTATCCTAAATATAGCGTGTCGGCAGGTCAGAACGTTGATATATCTCCTGGAGTTGATAACCGACAACAGATTGCTCTTGTCAATTCAGAAGGTAATATCGTGGACTGCCCTGCTAACGTTCTGAAACTCAATTGGAGCACGATTGCACAGAATGCAGGTGCGACAACGACAAGACAATGGCAAGAAGGCGATACGGCAATCTTCAATATCTCTGATACTGGTTTAGGCGAAACTGCTGATGATGAGCTGGAGATAAGATGTGATGCTGAATACAAGCCGAGCTTCGATTTCTTTTCTAATGGCTCAGAACCTCTCGTTGATGAGAATGGAGAATACTTAATTGGTAACTGATTTAGTAACATAAAAAATAGCAAAATATGAAAAATCTTGCAACAGTAGCATCGGTATCATCAATGGTTAAGGGTGATACCTTATTGATAGAGGTTGGCGGCTCGCTCAGACGTATCAAGCTGTCTGATTTGGCTAAGTCTATTCAGACTAACCAACTTGACCTCTCGCTGATAGCTTGGGGTACTTATCTTAAAGAAACAAGTGATACGCAATGGGGAGTTTGCGGCAACCAGACGAAGTGGAATGAGTTCAAGTCTTCGCTCGGTCGATACTTACTCACTAACGATGGAAGAATGGCTAAATTGTCTCGCAGCAACTCTGCTGTCTTCGAGGATGGTACAACCGTTGACGAGAGCAAGGGGCATATCATGTTCCATACCCCTCATCGTCTCTACTATCTTGTGAAGTACGATGCGTCAGCAGGATGCAACATTCTGTGGGGTTCTACTTATCCTATCTCTGAGCATTATATAGACCATCCTACCTTTGGCGCATATATGGGTAGTATTGTTAGCAATAAGCTTGTAAGCCGTAGTGGACTTGGTGTATCGAATAATATACCAATCAGTGAGTTCTTTACTTATGCCCATAATAACGGAAAGAATTTCGGTCTGCTCGACTATGAGACATTGAAGATTATTCCGATGCTCGTTTTGTGGGAAAGCGGAAACAGCAACGCACAGGCTAAGTTTGGTTGTGGTCCTACTGGTAGTACTGATACATGGAATAAGGTTAATGGTCTTGCAACGGGTGCGACAAAGAGCCTTGGAGATAACAATGGTAAAATCAGCTTGGCTGAATTGACAGGAACGACTGACGCATGCCATGTGAACCGTCTTCGGTATACGAGAACCCTTGGGGATGGTACTGGCAGATGATACAAGGCATTTACTTCGGTAATAGCGGTAATAGCGGTCAGACTGGTTCAGAAGCATTCGTATACAAAGGCAACAGAATGCCTTCTGATTCCGAGATTAAAGCGCATCCTGTCGGAGATTATCGCACATTCACACGAAATATAAATAGTGGATGGGTATTGAGCCTTGTCCTTGGAGACTTCTTCGACATCATGCCAAAAAATGTTGGTGGCGAAAATAGCGCAAACTACTATTGCGACTACTCATGGGCAAACAGCACGGGGCAGTTGCTCCTCTTTGGCGGTGGCGCCTGGGATGCGCTTAACTGCGGCTCGTTCTGCGTCAATTCGAATAGCGACTTCGGCAATCGCAATGCGAGCTGCGGTGTGCGTCTCGCTTTTTACGGAAATCCGACATACGTAAACGGCGCAGACCTGTAGGGTCTGCGCTACCCGATGTGGAGCTTGCTACCACCGAAGCAAAAATGGTGATAAGAAAAAATAAAATAAAAGGTGGCGAGAGACATTTTGCTCCTCTTTGGCGGTAACGCCAGGAATGCGCTTAACTGCGGCTCGTTCTACGTCAATTCGAATAACGACTTCGGCAATCGCAATACGAACTACGGTGTGCGTCTCACTTATTTATAATCGCTGAATCAATAATCTGTCGTGTATGGATATATGAAGAAGCGAGTCTCTCAAACCTTGACGTGGGCTTTCAGCCTAGTCAGAAAATAACAGCGGAAAGGCTCTCTGTATTCGCTGAATGGAGAGCAAGCGTGGTGAAGTAATCGGCTCAGTTGTACGAGCAGAACAAAGTCACGGGCAAAGCGGCAAAAAAGCAATAGGCTTTAAATATAAAACACAATGACAGCAAAGGTAAAGAATCTGATGAATGAACTCGTAAAGAGGATAACATTGGAGCAAGGCGGTGATGATGCCTACAATGCGTTAGATGATAAGAATACGTGGTTTGCAAGGAGATATATCCGAGATAAGGATAAGATTATCGACCGCATACAGAACATGCTCATCCTCGGCATTTATCCTAAGAAGGAATATAAAGAGGTTGACATAGTATCAGAGAATAAGGCAAGAAAGATATGCCCTATGCACTTCGACCCTTGGAACGTTCTCTTCCATGCCATAAAGATAGTGCTAGAACCTATAGTAGAGCGAGTGCTCATATATGATTCAAGTGCTGGCAGAAAAGGTAAAGGTCAGGTATTCGGTGCATTGAGAACTCAACGAGCTATCAGAAGGCATCCGAAATGGGCTTATTATGGGAAAGGAGACCTCAGAAAGTACTATCTGACAATACCTCATCCTGTTCTGATTATGATACTCAGGCGATATGTAGACGATGATTTATTCATCGAGCTTATAGATCAGACCATGCTCGATTATTCTGTAGATATAGAACCTCTGATGCTTGAAGAATATGAGCGTAAGCAGAAGTACTGCATTTGGGCAGACAAAGGTGGAATAAAGTATCTCGGGTGTAAGCGTGGTGTAACGCTCGGCAATCCTATCGGTCAGATGTTAGGTAATCTCGCTTTAAGTCTGGTAGACTATGCTATGGCTCATATCGAGCATGCAAAAGGTTATCATCGGCATTGTGACGATATTACCTTCTTCGCTGAAACAAGGGAAGAAGCTGTTCGGTTGCTCGGAAGATTAGACTACTGGTGTAACCAATATGGTCTCTGTCTGAAGGCAAGCGGTCATGTAGCAGAGCTGCATGATGAAGAGAAAGGCGTGAAAGGCAGGAATCTAGACTTTGTTGGTTATGTATATTCTCGCAAGAACATGAGGATGCGCAGACGTACAAAGGTTAAGGCTGCAAAGGCTTTCGGTAGAGTTAAGAGCCGTAAAAGGCGGCAGGAACTTATCGGAGCTTATTGGGGAATAGCAAGATGGGGCAAGTGCAAGCATCTTTGGAAGAAGATTGTCGGAGACTACCCCGAAAATTATAAACAAGAAATTAAAAGTAAAAAGAACATGAGTTTCAAGGATATAGGAATTGTATCACCGAAATACTCGGTAGACAAAAACGGAAAACGTATATTTTCCGTACAGGAATACAACCAAGCTCTGTTGTGCCAGAATCACACCATCATCAACATATTAGACTTTGAAGATGATGTAGAGGTCAATGGCAAGGGTGGTCGCTGCTGGGTTCTGTACGAAATGAAAGATTGCCCGGGAACAGAGTATAAGTTCTGCACTTCATCAAAACTTATAAGGCAGAAACTTATGAAAGTAAGGGAGAAGAATCTTCTGCCAGTCAATGACACATTCCTGTTCAGAGTAGACAAAGGTGGCAGATATACTTATGATTTAGATTAACAATTTTAAATTATCAGATTATGAAGATACAATGCACAATGGCAGAATTGCCAAAGGATAATGTGAAGGTTTCTGTTTCATGTAACTACCTTCAAGTAGCTTATGATTTTGTTCGTATCGAGCAGAAAGCAGATGATGCGAATGATAGTATGCACATGGTGGTAGAGAACTCTTGCCAAGGCGAATACATCGAGCTTCGTGGCGCATCCGCAGCTATGATGCAATAGCGTCAGCCATCATCGAAGATAAGTACCCATCTGACAAGATGGATGCCATTCGGCTTAACTTCGAGTTGGCTCAGAATAGTGCTGTGGCATCTATTGCATTGGATGATAGCAAGCGTGAGGAGTATATTGCAGAGTATAAGGCGATGCAAGAGTGGCGCATCCACGCAAAGGAGATAGCTCGAAAGGCTGTTGACTTAATTAACAATGAATTGAAATAATTAAGAAAGGAGGTATACAATGGCTGGACATAGTGTGCAAGGTGTTGTAAGGGTAAGCCGCAAGCCCAAGACAGCGAGTGAGACGGAGATTGTCCGTCTCATTACTGCTACTAATGAGAGTACGCCTATCGGGAACTTTACTCAGTTGGTTAAGGATTTGGAAGCGGCAGGTATTGTTATTAATGCGGATGAGGTTGCAATCAAGGGCAACAAGGTGACTATATACAACAAAGATGATGTAGCCCTCTTTGCCCAAGATGGCAAGCTCAATGCTAACCTGATTGATGCGGTAAATATCGTAACGCAGGGACTTCGGACAGGGAATATTGATGCACAGAATGCAGAGATAAGCAACCTCGTAATCACAGGTTCTATGCGCAGCAAATATGCCGAAGTAAAGGTGGGTAATGAATTGTCGGCGGTTGATAACATCAACGTAGGCTCAGGTAATGCCTGGGTTAATACGTTCAGGCTGTCTTGGGAAAGCAAGATGATAGGAAGAACCATCCGTATATCCAACGGTACAGCATCTGCTGCGTCGATTGCTGCTCCTGCTGATAAGAAATTCCTGATAGATGGAGAGGAACTGGAAGCACTCAATATCATGCCTTATTCGTGCGTCATCCTTCATGGATATGGACGGGGTGAAGACTTCATTTACTGGGTAGTGGAGAACCGGTACAAATACGGTCTGTACAGCGCATCGCAAGGTGGTCGTTTCGAGCCAATCAGAACATCCCCTATGCCTGTACTGTCAAGAGGATGCGTGATGGTAACTTATTCTTATGGTTCGTGGAATCTTGACATTAACCAGAATACTCCTTCAGGACAAATTTCCATATCAAGGATAGGTACAGGTTTGTATCGCATGTGGCTTCCGACACAATGGAGTGGTTATTTCAAGAAAAACAGCGGATTACCTCTGTATAATCAGATTCTGGTAATGTTGACAGGATATGGTTCGATTTTCTACAATACAACCGATGACAAAGCATCCCCTTCCAAGGCTACAGTTAAGCAGATTGGATGGGTAGATAGCAGCCAATCCCAAGCCTACGTAGATGTTTGGGTTTCTGATGATAACACACCTAATGATGGTTCTTTCAGCTATGCCATCTACCTGATGGACTATGATGATGCTATCAGTAAGTAAGTGAAGCCCAAGGCGGTTACTACATAGTGACCGCCTTGTTTCTGTTACCAAAAAACGATAAAATGGTAACAAGAATTTGGTAACAAAACTTTCAGATTGTTACTTTTTGTAAAGTTTAACATAAAACATTCTCATTTCCATTAATTTTGTGCAAAAAAGTGTATCTTTGCACCATCATTTAATTTTTAAATCAACCCTATAAATTAGCAAATTATGACTAAAGAAGACGAAGCCGAAGTCCAACGGCTATTAAAGAATGTGGACGTTACCGAGCTGATGGATATGCTCAAGAAGCATGGTAATCGGTATAGCAGGAGAATACTGAAGTTCTTTCGCTGGTTCTGCAAGTATGTGCCTATCATTATTATGTGCTTTCACGCTTATGGAATATGGGAGTTCTCTCAGCATCCCCGTGAGATGTTTATCCCCTATAATGAAAATATGCCTTGCTATATCTTTATTTATTTCATGGTTTACGTCCTGCCGATGGTGACTATACTGGCAAGTAGATTTTTCTTCTTGTGCCAGTGGTATCGCATTCCATTTATGTACTTCTTAGGCATCAATGCGGCTCATATTGTAGAGTGGAGTTGGTACACAACTAAAGATATGGTGGATTCCTGCTTTACGGTCATGGTCGTGACAACTATATTCTATTTGTATAGCTTTACTAGAATGTTTGTTAATGATACGAAACTAGGACGTAAAATTTGTGCATAAGATATGGGAAAGATATTGAATTATAAGATACTCGGAACGGCTCTAAAGTCGCTCAGTGAAGCTTGCTTTAAGGCAGACGAGCAGCAGAGAAATGGTGAGAAGGTCACCGCTTGCGGAATGAGTGATGATGACCTAGATAGATTGTGTGACATCATTCCAAACATGCTCAACCCTATGATGAGCACCGAGGAAGTCAAGGAGAAACTTCACGTTTCTGATGCTACACTCAATCGTATGGTTGCTAGGGGTGATATTCCGAACGGCGAGTGCAAGAAACGAGGACACACCCGATATTTTAAGAAGTGGGATATACTACACTACATAAAAAGCAAGAGAGGTAAGTGATTGCCTCTCTTTTTTGTTTCAGTTTGCGTGAGTGACTGTTGCAATTTTTGCAACTGTCACTCTGACTTCCCAGATTTCGTGGATTTAAAAATACAATATTTCGGAGAAATTATATACAATATTTCTTCAAAAATATATATTGGCTCAAAATGATACTACCTACTATCACTTTAAATCTCTGATAACCAGTCACTAAAAGAAAGTGTGATAGAGTTATATTTGCTCTCCCCTATTCTTCGTACCTTTGCATCCGTAACGTTACAATAGTGTTAGTTAATATTAAGGATAACTTAAAAAGATTGTAAAAATGGAGATGACAGATGCAAAAGTAGTAGAGAAGAAA
>CYGL01000464.1_pt1 | contig 16018 bp, 15 predicted proteins | sample 485531 | NCBI WGS metagenome assembly CYGL01 (sample SAMEA3497897, study PRJEB9818) | human gut metagenome | reverse complement strand
CGAGTAACGGGAGCGAATAAATGCCGATTCAGCAACTTCCGCTTATGAAAGGTGTCGGCAAAGACTTTCGAAACGCCGACTATATCGACTATCTGCCAGTGAATATGTTGGCAACCCCCAAAGAAATCCTGAACAGCAGCGGATATCTTCGCTCATTCCCGGGCATTGCCAAACGCTCTGATGTGAACGGTGTATCGCGCGGCGTCGAGTACAACATGGCGCAGAATGCTGTCTATCGTGTGTGTGGCGGCAAGCTCTACAAAGGCGAAAGCGAAGTCGGTGACGTCGCCGGAAGTGGTCGCGTATCAATGGCGCATGGTCGAACATCTCAGGCTGTAGGCGTTAATGGTCAACTGGTTGAGTATCGCTATGATGGCACGGTTAAAACCGTCTCAAACTGGCCTACAGACAGCGGATTCACGCAGTATGAGTTAGGTTCGGTTCGCGACATTACACGCTTACGTGGCCGTTATGCGTGGTCAAAAGACGGAACTGATTCATGGTTCATCACTGACCTTGAAGACGAATCGCATCCTGATCGTTACAGCGCACAATATCGTGCCGAGTCGCAGCCTGACGGCATCATCGGAATCGGAACATGGCGAGACTTCATCGTCTGCTTTGGTTCATCGACGATTGAGTATTTTTCCCTGACTGGTGCAACCACCGTTGGTGCCGCTTTGTATGTCGCACAGCCATCACTGATGGTGCAGAAAGGCATTGCCGGAACTTACTGCAAAACGCCGTTTGCTGATTCCTATGCGTTCATCAGCAATCCGGCAACGGGTGCTCCGTCTGTATACATCATCGGCTCCTGTCAGGTGTCACCAATCGCCAGCGCGAGCATTGAGAAAATCCTCCGCTCCTACACTGCTGATGAACTGGCTGATGGTGTGATGGAATCGCTGCGGTTTGATGCTCATGAGTTGCTGATTATCCACCTTCCTCGCCATGTTCTCGTGTACGACGCATCTTCAAGCGCCAATGGTCCGCAATGGTGTGTACTGAAAACAGGCTTGTATGACGATGTGTACCGCGCTATCGACTTCATTTACGAAGGAAATCAGATAACGTGCGGCGATAAGCTGGAATCCGTGACCGGGAAATTGCAGTTCGATATCAGCAGCCAGTATGAGCTACAGCAAGAACACCTGTTGTTTACACCACTCTTCAAAGCTGAGAACGCCAGATGCTTTGATCTGGAGGTGGAATCATCGACGGGTGTTGCTCAGTACGCTGACCGCCTTTTTCTCTCTGCAACCACTGACGGCATAAATTACGGTCGTGAGCAGATGATTGAGCAGAATGAACCGTTCGTTTACGACAAACGCGTTTTGTGGAAGAAAGTAGGGCGCATCAGGAAAAACATTGGTTTCAAATTGCGCGTTATCACGAAGTCACCTGTAACTCTGTCTGGCTGCCAGATAAGGATTGAGTAATGGCTGATTCGAATCTCAATGTGCCGGTAATCATCCAAGCTACGCGGCTCGATACATCAATCCTTCCACGCAATATCTTCTCGCAGTCGTATCTGCTTTACGTTATCGCACAGGGTACTGATGTTGGTAACGTGGCGAACAAGGCCAACGAGGCCGGACAGGGCGCTTATGACGCACAAGTCAGGAACGATGAGCAGGATGTGATTCTCGCTGACCATGAGCAGCGAATTTCTGCTGCGGAAGCAACGCTTGTTAATCATGAGGAGCGAATCAGCCAGGCAGAATCAACTCTTCAGGAACATGAAACACGAATAGCTCAGAATGAAAGCGATATTGCGTCGCTTGATACCAGAGTTCAGTCGCTGGAATCGCAGGTTTCAGACCATGAAACGCGCATCGATGCTCTGGAGTATGCCACTACTCGCAAGAAGTCAGAGGTTGTTTACTCTGGCGTATCTGTAACTATTCCGACAGCGCCTACTAACCTTGTTAGCCTGCTGAAAACGCTCACGCCGTCATCCGGCACGTTGGCACCATTCTTCGACACCGTTAACAACAAGATGGTTGTGTTCAACGAGAACAAAACCTTGTTCTTCAAGCTGTCGATCGTCGGGACGTGGCCCAGCGGAACCGCCAACAGGTCAATGCAGCTAACCTTTTCCGGATCTGTTCCTGACACGTTGGTCAGCAGTCGTAATGCGGCGACAACAACCGACAACATCCTGTTAGCTACGTTCTTCAGCGTGGATAAAGACGGCTTTCTTGCCACAAATGGCAGCACGTTAACCATTCAGTCGAATGGTGCGGCGTTTACTGCCACAACCATCAAGATAATCGCGGAGCAGTGATGATTCAGTTCAAACCAACGCGAAACATCGACCTGATCGAAGCAGTCGGAAATCACCCTGACATTATCGCCGGGAGCAATAACGGTGATGGATACGACTACAAACCTGATTGCCGTTACTTTGAGGTGAACGTGCACGGGCAGTTCGGCGGCATTGTTTACTATCAGGAGATTCAGCCTTTGACCTTTGATTGCCACGCCATGTACCTGCCAGAGGTTCGTGGATTCAGCAAGGAAATCGGGCTGGCGTTCTGGCGATACATTCTGACTAACACCACCGTTCAGTGCGTCACATCGTTCGCCGCACGCAAATTCCGCCACGGGCAGATTTACTGCGCAATGATTGGCCTTAAGCGTGTAGGAACCATCAAGAAATACTTCAAAGGCGTGGATGACGTGACGTTTTACAGCGCCACACGCGAAGAACTAATCGACTTCCTGAATCACGGGAGATAGCCATGTTATATGCATTTAAGCTGGGCAGAAAACTGCGCGGCGAGGAACCTTATTGCCCTGAAAAAGGCGGGAAAGGTGGCAGTTCTGATAAAAGCGCAAAGTATGCCGCAGAAGCTCAGAAGTATGCCGCAGACCTGCAAAATCAGCAGTGGCAGACGATCATGAAAAACCTTGCTCCGTTCACGCCTCTTGCGGAGCAGTATGTTAACCAGTTGCAGAATCTTTCCAGTTTAGAAGGTCAGGGGCAGGCACTTAATCAGTATTACAACTCTCAGCAGTATAAAGACCTTGCAGGTCAGGCGCGTTACCAGAGTCTTGCTGCTGCGGAGGCGACGGGTGGACTTGGTTCGACAGCCACAAGCAATCAACTGGCTACGATCGCGCCGACTCTCGGTCAGTCTTGGTTATCAAACCAGATGAGCAATTACAACAATCTGGCAAACGTTGGGCTTGGTGCTCTGCAAGGTCAGGCAAACGCCGGGCAGACGTACGCCAACAACATGAGCAGCATTGCACAGCAAAGCGCAGCTCTTGCCGCTGCTAATGCCAACAAACCATCAAGTCTTCAGACAGCAATTAGTGGCGGAACGTCTGGTGCGATTGCCGGTGCAGGTCTTGCCAGCCTTTTGGGAACATCAACACCTTGGGGCGCTGGCATTGGTGCTGGTATCGGATTGCTTGGCTCGTTGTTTTAAGGGGTAATCATGGCTACTTGGCAAGGAACAAATGGCGGATTGTTGGCTGGTATCGGTGGCGTCAACTCAAACGCTCCGAGCGTAAATGACATCGGCAATACGCTTCAGCTTATCAGGCAGAACAATGATATTGAGCGTTCAGGCGCTAACAATGTTGGGCTGACTGCTTTGCAAGGCCTTTCAGGTATTGCGGGGGTGTTTCAGCAGGAAAAGCAGGCTCAGCGGCAGAAAGAATTTCAGCAGGCATACGCTAATGCTTATGCGTCTGGTGATCGCGGTGCTTTGCGTCAGTTGGCTACTCAATATCCAGATCAGATTGAATCCGTTCGTAAAGGCATGGGATTCATTGATGAAGACCAGCGTAATTCTATCGGCACCTTAGCGGCTGGCGCACGCCTTGCGTCATCGTCTCCAGAAGCAATGCAATCATGGCTGCAAAACAACGCCGGTGAGTTAGCTCGTGTTGGCGTTAATCCTCATGACGTCGCTCAGATGTACCAACAGAACCCGCGGCAGTTCGGCGAATTTGTCGATCACCTGGGGATGAACAGTCTCGGGCCCGAAAAATACTTTGACCTACAGGATAAAATGCAGGGTCGCCAGGTTACCATGCGCGGTCAGGATCTGGATTCGCAAACCGCCGCTCGGAATCAGGCAATCACAATGCGCGGACAAGATATCCAGGCGAATTTAGGTCAGCAGCGCATTAATCTGGACGCAGAAACAAACCGCATTAACAACGAAAATAAGCGCCTTGACCGGATGCTATCAGCAGAAACTAACGACCTGAAGCGCCAGGAAATACAGAGCCGCATAGCAGCCAACAACCAGCAGTTGCAGCAGAAGCAGCAAGCGCTAAATGATGGCTACAAAGACGGCATCAACACCCTCACAACCAGCATGTTCACTCTGAACGATATCGTTAGTTCTCCTTCACTTAAGAGCATTACAGGCTTACGTGGAGTAATCCCCAACGTTCCAGGCTCACAGGCTGCAGACACTCAGGCACGACTTGATACCTTTAAATCCCAAGCATACCTGACAGCGGTTCAGGCCATGCGAGGCATGGGCGCACTTTCTGATGCCGAGGGCAAAAAGCTCGACCAGGCTGTTGGTTCGCTGCAGAACTCGCAGAGCGAGGAGTCCTTTCGTCGCAACGCTGGCGTCATCCTGAACACGCTCAACCAGAAGCGTAATGAGGCGGTTGGTAAGTACGTTCAGCAAAACGGTATCAAGCGAGTGGAAGCGCCTCAGGCTTCTATAGATTACCTGAAGCAGCACCCCGAGCTGTCAATCGACTTCATTAATCGCTACGGATATCTTCCATCTTTGGGGCAGTAAATGGCTAATTACCGTGATTTGTTAGAGCAGGCTGGCGCACGTTACGGTGTGCCAGAAGGGTTGATGACTGCACTGGGTGCCAAGGAGTCTTCTTACAACCCTGCCGCAGTAAGCTCCGCCGGGGCTGTAGGATTGACTCAGGTCATGCCTGGGACATGGCGTGATATGGGTTATACCGATGAGCAAATGCAAAACCCCGAATATCAGGCTGACGCTGGCGCGCGCTATCTGGCAAAGATGTACCAGCAGTTTGGTAACTGGCGTGATGCTCTTCAGGCTTATCACGACGGTCCCGGCAACGTTATGAAGGCAAAGCGTGGTGAATATACGCCAGGACCTGAAGGCCGCGGTTACGTTGATGATCGCTTTGCTCAATGGGCGGGTGACCCGGTGACAGACTCAACAGTCGAACAGCGCGCCACCTCTGCAAAGGTACATCCTCAGCAAGACCCTAACAACCCGTTTGCACAACTGGAAGCACAGTCATCCGAACAAGTATCGGCATCAGGTGTGCAGTCAGACCCAAATAATCCATTTGCTCAGATTGAGCAGCAGGCAGCCAGTCAGCAGCCACCTCAACCCGTAAGTTCTGTCGCACCGAAACCTGTTCAGCAACAAACAGTTAATCAGGCCAATAATGAACCAGCACGTGAAGAACCATCATTGATGCAACAAGCTGGCGATTGGCTCACAGGTGGTCAAAGTGCAGGGCAAATTGCAGAGCAGGCTGGTCGTGGTCTGGTAAACATACCATTTGACGTATTGCAGGGTGGCGCAAGTCTGATTAATGCAATCAGCCAGGGGCTTGGTGGCCCCAAGGTTTTGGACGATGTCTATCGTCCAGTAGATCGACCGACAGACCCTTATGCGCAAGCTGGAGAGTCAATAGGCGGTTATCTTGTTCCTGGAGCAGGAGTAGCTGGAAACATGGTCATTGGTTCTCTCGCTGACGCGGCGAATCAACGGGGTGATTTTGCCGAAAATGCCGCTATTAATGCCGGACTTAACATTGCTACGCATGGCCTGATAAATGGCGTTACCCGTGGTGTTCGTGGTGCATCAAATATAATTAGTGGCAATAAAACATCTGCACAGAGAGCGACCACTGCGCCAACAGAAACATCACCATTCTCCGGTACTGCGCCAACAGAAACATCACCATTCTCCGGTGATGCCGCTGCAGCAACAAATCCTGCGGTTCATGCCGCAGAGGCAAGAGCAGCACAAGGTGTACCAATGACGCCTGCGGCGAGGGACCCAGAGGAGGTCGTTCGCACAGTAGCAGCACAAAAAAGGCCAAATCTCGCTTCATCGCTTGATGAACTAGATATCAATCCTCAGGCTGAAGTTCTGGAGTCTGCTGAAAGGCTTAATGTTGATTCATTACTCCCTTCACACTTTTCCGGGAACGAGCAATACAAGGCAGTTGAGCAAGCAATCAAGTCCCGTGCGGGTTCTGCTCTACGGGTGCAGGAAAATGAAGCAATCAGGCAACTAGCACAGGGCGCGGGGGAGATAATTGATCGCGTTTCCGGTGCAAAAGATGCTCTTGGTATGAGCGACAAGTTTATTGATACGATCAATGGAAGAATGTCTGCGCTGATGAAACGAAGCGACCAGCTTTATCGCAATGTTGAAAAGGCGATGCCTGCAGGTGCAAAAATTGATGCGCCATCAACAAGGTCAATGCTCAAACAGGTGGCAGAAGATCTTGGCGGGATGAAAAACCTTGACCCTATTGAAAAGAGAGTCTTTCGGGCAGTTAATCCAGGCAAGAACGGCGCATTAACTTATGCAAATCTCAATAAGCAACGACGACTTGTTGGTGATGCACTTCATAAGAAGTCTGGACCATATAAAGATGCTGATCGCGCTGCTTTATCGAGGCTTTACGGTTCGCTCGCCGATGATCAAAAGGCGGCGCTGTCAGAGACAAATGCATTACGTGATTTTGAAGTTGCTCAGAGGCTTGTTCAGATGCGAAAAAGCATGGAAGAGCAAATGATTAATCTAACTGGCAGAACGCTGAACGGTGATGTTTCTCGCAAAGCAACTACAGCACTACAGGCAATGTCGAAAGGCGATGCCAAAGGATTTCGTGAATTGATGCAAAACACGCCGTCCAGGAAGCTAAGAACCGAGCTACTGGGGACAGGTCTCCGGGATATGCTTTCGAACGGAAAACGTGGCGCTGATTTTAATCCTGCAGGGTTTGCTGACTGGTATCAAAACATGTTAGCAAACGGGCAGATGCGCAATCTTGCCCAACATTTACCAAAAGAGACTATGTCAGGTCTGAACGATGTATATAAGGTCGCAAAGGCTATCAAAGATGCAAAATCTTACGAGATAACTACAGGAAGACTAAACGAGTTCGTCAAACGGTTTAATCGCGTCACTGTGGCAAATGAATTTGTTGCTAACCATGCCCAACGCATTGGCACTGCGGTTGGTTCAACTGTGTCAGGACCGTTCAGTGCAGTAGGTGCTGTTGCTGGGTCAGAAATTGGGGCAAAAGTCGCCAGCAAAATCAGGGCGATGGGCGGCGCTGAATCAATTGAATCTGCAGAAAAGCTAATTAGCTCACCAGAATTCCAGAAAGCAGCAAGGCTGGCAGTAAAACAAGCACCAGAAAGCATCGTTGATACAACTGTAAGACGCTCTTCTGCTTGGCGCTCGTTTTACAACTCACTTCCAGAATCAGATAAGAAAACCATATCAAGGCTAGGCATCATGTACTGGATGAACAGTGATGATAACCAGAAGTAACGGAAAGACACGGATGGTTAGTTGCTGTCTTTTTTATATAAATCTCTGAACGTATCAAAGACAATTTTCTTTACCATATCGGATTGTTGTTCTGCCATACGCTCTGCATCGTCAATGTAACCGGATGCAGAGCTTTGTTTAGCCAATGATTCTTCAATCGCTGCAATTATCTCTGAGTTCAGCGACCTGTTATTCATCTTCGCACGCTGCTTAATTTTCGCGTGAAGTTCATGCGGAAGTCTCAAGTGAAACTGCGCCTCGTCGTATTTGCTGTACATCCTTGATGCCTCACCAGTTGGGTGGAATGGCATCGTAAAACCTACTGTACAAATCAACAATCGTACCGTTTCGGTATGCAACAAACACCAACCGTAGCCACTCTGCGGCGATTCCTTGTATCTGGAGCAAATTAAATGACAGACATTACAGCCAATGTGATCGTATCGATGCCTTCGCAACTTTTCACTATGGCGCGTTCTTTTAAAGCGGTTGCCAATGGCAAAATTTATATCGGTAAAATTGACACTGACCCTGTAAATCCTGAAAACCAGATTCAGGTTTATGTGGATAATGAGGATGGTTCTCACGTTCCTGTTTCGCAACCAATCATCATTAACGCTGCTGGTTACCCTGTATATAACGGACAGATTGCCAAGTTTGTTACTGTGAAAGGCCATTCGATGGCGGTGTATGATGCTGTTGGTGGTTTGCAATTTTATTACCCTAATGTAATTAAATATGATCCAGATCAACTGCGACAGGAACTGTCTGGATCAGGAGGATCTTTATTAATCGGAACTGATGATGGGAAGACTGTTCAAGAGCACATTACAAATCTTGGCAACGCTACTTTGGCATCAGATAGCGCTGATTATAGAAACAGAAATATTCAGGCTCTTACCAAGGCTCACTTCAATCTTCGTAAAAAGTCTGGATTATCGATCCTTTGTCAGGGAGATAGTGAGACTTTTGGTTGGGATCCTAACTCAACAGATGCAAACGGAACAGGGTTAACGCGTCGTGCTAATGTAACCTATCCAGAAAGGCTCGCAAGATACCTTTCTATCTGTACCGGTGGGAATGTAACAAGTATCACTAGAGCAGTATCCGGGCAGACAGCACAACAAGGATTTGAATATTTAGCATGGCAGGATAATCCTAATTGTGATGTTGCAATTATTATGTATGCGATAAATGACTCTACATCAACCACGATAGACGTGTATTTAACGTATATGGAGAAGTTCATTCGTAGATTCATTGATTGGGGGATGGGGGTTATTATTCTTCAGCCAGTTGCAGGTGGTAATGAGCAGCATGGTAATATTCAACAGTTCCAAATTTGGGGGCAGGAAATCAGAAATTTAGCTCATGTATATGGTTGTGCATATATCGAAGCAAATGAAATACCATACAATATCCCATATGGTTCTATCGCATCAGATCCAATTCACTTCAACTCTGTCGGATATCAACGAATAGCTGAAGCAATTGGTTCAATGATGATGGCCGGAGGAATGCTTCCGTTTTATAGACCAGTATCTACAGAAATAACGGTATGGCCATACAAACAGAGCGATCAGATGGTTTTTTTGATGCTTTTGACAATGTAACAATGGGATTTGGTTACGAGACATATACGCTTCAAGGCATCATTGGTGGGTTTGATGCTGGAAAATATGTTAGAACGTCATACAGTTTCTATCTTGATGCAGAGGCAGCAGAAGTTGATGTTGTTGGTAGCTGGCTGGATGACTCTAATTTGTCATTTTGCTTCTCTGAACCACAGGAGGTCCCTCCCTCTATAGGGGTTTCATACTATGCTTTCGCCGAGCAAAATAGTTTTGTGCAAACAAACTATAACGCAATTCAGAGCACTGTTACTGTAGCACGAAATCGTGGATCTAATAATCACTCTGATGCCTTGCAAAAGCGTATTGGTACGCTGATTGGTAGGGGATGGAAAACTATCAGTATTTATAACGCAGCAGATGCGTCAGCATCCAAGCCAGCGTTTATTCAGGCTTTGACAATAAGGCCAATTTACGAGCACCTTGCCAGACAAACAAATAATGGATGGGGAAGAGGATATTTAGAAACATTGAGTGTCAGGATACCGAGTCCAATAGTTGTGGGAGGAGTATGGCCAGGTGAGGCAGTGTTAACCAGCGTGGATTTTCCTATGCCTAGCGGCCTAAAGGCTGAATGTTGGGATCAGACTTTAAATCCATGGGATTGCGGTACTGCAAAACTGATTATCAAGTCGATTGGCGGATCTCATGGGAGTGGGTATATTGAATGTTTGATCAGGAGAACATCAACCGGGCTTACCGGGTATGCTGTAGATGTTCTGCACAGCTCCGGAACGTGGCCTAAAATTACCGCCTCTATTGGCGCTCCTGCTGTTGATAAGGCATATACTGCAAATCAGGTATATTCTGGGATGCCACAGAGAGATATAGATAAGCCTGGAGGGTTTATCGCCCAGTCAAATGCAACCAAATATGGCCATGTATTACGCATTAACCTTGATTGGGAAGGTGAGCCACTTAATGGTTATTACACCATGGAACTTCAATCATCTTCATCTGGGTCAGGGGCAGTTCAGACTGTTGGATACTAAAAAAGGGGCGCAAGCCCCTTTAATTATGCCTTTTTGAGTTTCAATATTCCTGAGAAAGTCATTCTGTGCGTCGGCATTTCCACGTATTTGTGTATGAGGTATGCAACGCCGATAGCCACTGGAAATGGTATGAAAACAACAAGCGATCTTGGCAAGATGCCAAAGCTTATAATTACCCCCATCAAGAAATAGCCAATATATGAGTGGCAAAGATACAGCGGGTAGCTAATGTCAGCCATAAATCCAGCGAACTTGTGCTCTTTAATTTTATCGTTTATTGAGTAGCAGAGAGCAAATGCCAGTATAGTAATGGCAAACCAGCTAAAAGTAGGAACTATTGCAACATACATGCCAGCTTGATGGATATGCATGTTTACATAAACGAATCCAAAATACTGGATAAGGATGGTGTAAATTAGTGCATGTAAGCCAATTCTCTTTTTAGCATGAAGGAAGAAAGTCGTCCCAAGAAGCATGAAAGAAATCAGATAAACAGCTTTAATGACACTGCCAAGATTTATGGAAGGGAATGTGCTGCTGATTATATCAAAATATTTAGAAAGTTTAATTGCCGCTACATCAAGAATAGCGCTCAGTATAATGACATCATAAAGACTAACTTCCTTAACCTTTCTTATTGCGAAAGAGATATTCATATAGATAGCTGCTACTACATAAAATAATATCTCCACACCCAGAGTCCATGCGACAGGGTCTAGCCATCTAGTTCCAGAAATGTAAGTATTTAATCCAATGAGATACGAGCCAATTATGTCTGTAGAATTATAAACATACTCAACCCCTTTGCCTTGGTAGATGGCAAACCCTATGCCAGCAACAAGTAGGTTAAGAGTAAAAACAAATGCGTAAGTAGGGAATAATCTGAAAAAACGCTTAGAGAAGAAGGTGGTAAAACTATATCTTTCAATTGACATCGGGATTACAAATCCGCTGATCATGAAAAATATTGCAACGCCGAATACAGCCATAAATCCAGGAAAGTCAACCGGCACTAATTGTACAAGCCATGGGTAAGAACGGTCTTCAACTTGCGGAACATTAACGAAAGATGAGAGCATTGGGTTAGCATTGAAAAAAGACGTCCCGAAATGCGCAAACATGACAGATAGTGCAGCCAACCCTCTTAAATATTGTGCAAAAAGATACTTGTTATTCATTTGTTTCACTCAAATTAACAGAACACACATTTAAATTAATAAACTAATTTTTGGTTTTGTTATTTTTAAAATTGTTAATTTCATCAAGGATCCAGAATGCTACAACCATGACATCTGCAGTTAGTATGGCATATCTGAACAGGCTTGAAGGCATGGGTAGTAACCCACTAGAGATAGCAAAACCAGAAATTACGAGCCTGTACATAGATTTGTGTAATTGCCTGATTTTGATATGTTCAATCCAGCATCAAATGAAGGTTGATTTATGGACGAAAAACAGTTACAGGCTCTGGCTAACGAACTGGCCAAAAACCTCAAAACCCCTGAAGACCTCAGTCAGTTTGATCGGCTGCTGAAAAAGCTCAGCGTTGAAGCCGCTCTCAATGCAGAGATGACACACCATCTTGGGTATGAGAAAAATCAGTCCAGACCAGGAGCTAACTCCCGCAACGGTTATTCCACAAAGACCGTTATCACAGGCGACGGTCCACTGGAACTGCGTACTCCGCGCGATCGTGACGGTACCTTCGAACCACAACTGGTAAAGAAAAATCAGACCCGTATTACCGGGATGGATAACCAGATCCTCTCGTTGTATGCCAAAGGGATGACCACCCGTGAGATAGCTACTGCGTTCAAAGAACTGTATGACGCAGATGTTTCACCGGCACTGATATCAAAGGTCACCGATGCCGTGATGGAGCAGGTTGTAGAATGGCAAAACAGACCACTGGATGCTGTTTACCCCATTGTTTATCTTGACTGTATCGTCCTGAAAGTTCGGCAGGACAGTCGCGTCATCAACAAATCGGTGTTCCTGGCACTGGGCATCAATATCGAAGGTCAGAAAGAACTGCTGGGTATGTGGCTGGCCGAAAATGAAGGGGCGAAGTTCTGGCTCAATGTGCTGACTGAACTGAAAAACCGCGGTCTGAACGATATCCTCATCGCCTGTGTGGATGGCCTGAAAGGCTTCCCGGATGCCATCAACACAGTATATCCGAAGGCCTGCATCCAGTTATGCATCGTGCATATGGTGCGCAACAGCCTGCGCTTCGTGTCATGGAAGGACTACAAAGCCGTCACTCACGACCTGAAAGCGATTTATCAGGCTCCCACGGAAGAAGCAGGCCAGCAGGCACTGGAAGCGTTCGCTGCGGCCTGGGACAGTCGCTATCCTCAGATAAGCCGAAGCTGGCAGGCTAACTGGCCGAATCTTGCCACGTTCTTCGCTTATCCAACGGACATCCGCAAAGTGATCTATACGACGAATGCCATCGAGTCGCTAAACAGCGTGATCCGCCATGCGATCAAAAAGCGTAAAGTGTTCCCGACAGACGACTCGGTGAAAAAAGTGGTGTGGCTGGCAATCCAGTCTGCGTCCCAGAAATGGACGATGCCGTTGAAGGACTGGCGAATGGCAATGAGCCGCTTTATTATCGAGTTCGGTGACCGCCTGGACGGTCACTTCTGAGAAAAGGCATTTACACAGAATCTTAAACAGGCTCGAAATTACAGCAATCGGACCGAAAATCCGCATAGTAGAAATTCCAACTTTTATCACAATAAAACCTCATCAGGATTAGACTGGCCCCCTAATCTATAATATTGGTAAACATAGATCTATTTGTAGGGTTTTCAGAGTGACGTAGATCACTAAATTTATCATTCATCTCAAAATTAGCATGATTACACTAGAGGTAATGCATGGTTAAAATTAGAGCAAACAGGCATCCGGAAATGTCACCGATTCTTCATGTGATATGATAATTCGTTTCACACCTTCTCATCAAGCCAGTCTGCCCACCACTGCATCATTTCTCTGCGCTTATCTAGATACTGAGCATGGTTGTAAATCCCGCGCACAGATCCGCTGTTGGCATGTGCCAGTTGCACTTCAATAGCGTCAGCAGGCGATTCGTGCTCGTTCATAATCGTGCTGAATTCATGCCTGAATCCGTGACCGCTTTCCAGCCCCTCATAGCCGATTTGTTTGATCACAAGTAGCACCGCGTTCTCGCAGATTGGCTTTTTCTTATCGTTGCGCCCGGAAAAAACAAACTCTGATACTGGTTTGGTGATTGAGCTTAGCGTAGTGAGAAGTTCAACCACCTGGTCTGACATCGGTACTACATGAATCTTGCGGCCCTTCATCACACTGGCGTCGATGGTGATAATCCTGTTTTCAAAATCGACGTTCTTCCATAGCATGGAACGAAGCTCTTTCGTTCTTAGGGCTGTGTAGCGTAAAACTTTGGTCGCAATGAGCGATACGATACTTCCTGAAAATGTTGCAAGTGCTTTGTTGAATGCCGGGATCTGGTCTGCTGGAAGAAACGGGAAGTTCTTCTTGCGGTATCCCTTCATGGCGTCAGCAAGGTCAGGTGCCGGGTTATATTTAGCCCTACCAGTGACAATAGCGTAACGGAAAACCTCGCCGCATCTTCTGCGGGCTTTGTTGGCTCGCTCCATTGCACCTCGATCTTCAAATCTGCGGATTACTTCCAGCAGTTGCATCGGCTCAATATCCTGAATTTCAAGGCCGCCGATGATAGGTAAAATGTCGTCATCAAACATTTTTGCAAGTTCATTTGCATAGCCTACTGACCAGACTTGCTTCTTGTGCTCGTACCATTCCTTGTAAATCGCACTAAAGGAATTGTTGTTAGACGAAGCCTTTTTCGCCCTTACCGGATCGATGCCAACCGAGATGTCTTTCCTCGCAGTCCATGCCTTATCCCTTGCTTCCTGCAAAGTCATAAGCGGATATTTTCCGACAGTCAGGATTTTCTCCTTACCGTCAATCTTGTAGCGAAGCTGCCATACCTTTTTCCCTGATACAGGGACATAAAGGTACAGGCCATTACCATCGAGTAGGCGGTATGGTTTTTCTTTCGGCTTTGCTGCTTCAATCTGCTTAACGGTGAGCATGGGTAAAAATCCGGTGGGTAAAATTATTTTATCCACTTTTTACCCGTCATGGAGTGCGGCTGTCAACGATCTGACGCGAACCATGACGAACTGTGAATATACGGAAGGCTTGATATTCAGGGGATTTTGCGGACTGGTACGGATGGGAGCGAACTGATAAATGGTGTCCCCTGCAGACATCTACTTGACGAGGCAGGGGATTGATTGGAATGGTGTTTTTTAGATGTGAGAAATATTTTACCCGCTATTTTACCCATTGGCGCGGCTTAAAAGCTTATTTTTGAATTCACAATGGTCACGATATAACCATCTTGCTCGCCCGTGGATAACTTTGGCTTTTGGCAGGTCGCCGGACTTAATCCGGTCATAGATGAAGGTTTTACCGAAGCCAGTATCGGCCATGATGAATTTCAAATCAACCAGTGAATCAGGCTGTAGTTCGTGTTGCATGAGTGCTATCTCCGAATAGGGAATCGAACCTGCAAATCAGGCAATAAAAAACCGCCATCAGGCGGCTTGGTGTTCTTTCAGTTCTTCAATTCGAATATTGGTTACGTCTGCATGTGCTATCTGCGCCCACAGCATCCAGTGGTCATAGCAGTCGCTGATGTTCTCGGCTTCGATAACTCTGTTGAATGGTTCTCCATTCCATTCACCTGTGACTCGGAAGTGCATTTATCATCTCCATAAAACAAAACCCGCCGTAGCGAGTTCAGATAAAAGAAATCCCCGCGAGTTCGAGGATTGTTATTCATTGCCGATATTCACCTTTATCGCGAACACCTTTACCGGTTTATCGCCGAAGTGCGGATGTGTGATTGTCTTGATTTCATATCCGTCATACGGAACATCAATTCTACGGCTGGAATCGTCGAGCTTCGGATATCCCTTTGTGATAATCAGGCGGTCATACTCCCGGAACATAATTCGCTTATTCCAGTAGTCATTGAAAAGGCGATACTCTTCAGTTTTCTCCCCGCGAATCATGGCATCGAAGTATTCACCTTTGACGGCAAGTTGTAGGTTAGCCATTATTTTCCTCCAGAATCCATACTGAATTACCAATGCGACTGTTATTTAAATCCTTTGATACAAAGCCATCCTTACAAAGAGAAATCAGAACCTTCCGTAACTTTGCTGTTGTCCATTCATCATCAGGAAATTCATTCACCATTGATAGGCGCAAATTCCACGTAGCCACTGAGAACTTACGAAAAATTCCAAGTTTCTCCTCCTCAATGGATTTTCTCTTTCTCATCACGTATAAAACTTTATCTTTCACATTCATTTTCTTGTCCACATTAATCCGAGGTTGAAATGATAACAATATCAGGCGACATTTGCAGGTCAGAAGGCTCCTGGCACTTCAGGCCGAATGGGTATTCGACATGGTTTTTCTGGAGCAGAATTAACAAAGTATGGATTCGCTCTAATTACCATGTGCTTGATGATTACTGGCATAGATTTTGTGTTGGTTATGTTGATATTTCAAAATTGATGATTAAGTGAGGACAAGAAAATGAATGTGAAAGATAAAGTTTATACGTGATGAGAAAGAGAAAATCCATTGAGGAGGAGAAACTTGGAATTTTTCGTAAGTTCTCAGTGGCTACGTGGAATTTGCGCCTATCAATGGTGAATGAATTTCCTGATGATGAATGGACAACAGCAAAGTTACGGAAGGTTCTGATTTCTCTTTGTAAGGATGGCTTTGTATCAAAGGATTTAAATAACAGTTG
>CYGL01000463.1_pt1 | contig 16036 bp, 26 predicted proteins | sample 485531 | NCBI WGS metagenome assembly CYGL01 (sample SAMEA3497897, study PRJEB9818) | human gut metagenome | reverse complement strand
ATCCCTCTGCTCTCGCCATGTCCATGTCAACCGTCATTCCTTCAACTTTCTACCATTCTTCATTACCCATGCCGTGCAAGAAATGGTTCCCATCATTCGTCCTTCTTCTCCTCAAACTGTAATTCCGTATCAAATTTTCCACTGTTATTGATCGCAGCAATCAAAACTTGGAACTCCATGACGGTCTTCCCTGAATCACATTGAGATTCTGCATTACCATAAGTGGACTTACGTGCAATCTCTGTGCCTGCTCAATGGCAATCAGACAATTCGCTTCGTTTCTCTGGAACGTTTGTGGCACTATCGTTGAACTTGACAATGCTTTTGCCATCTGCATAGCCATAATGAAGTTATCTGACGTTCCAAAAATTCCAAGACTGTAATCCGTAACTTTATTTCTTGATACTTCTCTCTTTTCCTCTGTTACTGCTACCTGTGTATCTGCCATGATCACTTATTCCTCCAATAATTCTTTTACATATAAATCCATCGAGTGACACAATTTAATGCAATTTCCATGCAATGCATGGTTTTTCCAAGCGTTGTACTTCTCGAAAAATTTTTCTTCCGTCATTTCCCCGGATTTAACCAGTTCTGACCATTTTCTGATTTTCTTACGCATCTTTCGTTTGTTTGTGCCACTCAATTTTCTTATGTATTTTCCGTCTAATGTTACGTAGTGATGAAAACCTGTAAATGCTATTCCGCATTTGAATGGGATAATCTGTGTCTTTCCATTCAATTCAAGTCCCAGACTTCCAAGAAAATCTCGAATCTGCTCCAAGCAAAACTTCAAATACTCTTTACCTGTGTAAATCAGGTAAAAATCATCCATGTATCTTCCGTATCTGGAAATTCCAAGTGTTTCGGTAATGAAGTGATCCATACCATCTAGCATCAGAAGTGCATATACCTGAGCTACTTGATTTCCAAGCGGAAGCCCCAGGCCTTCTGTGCTGTCAATAAACAGGTGATTCAACCATTTGGTGTACTCATCTGGAAAGTGATAGTCAACAATTCTTTTCAGGATCTCATGGTCTATCTGGTAGAAAAACTTTTTAATGTCACATTTAAGAATCCAGCCATCAAGTCTATGTTCTTCATAAAAATCAATCATTTGCTCTTTCAAGCAATCCATTCCAAAATGAGTACCTTTCCCCTGCTGCCCTGCATAATTCGTACTGATAAAACGATCCTTTAATGCAGGATGCAAAATTTCATCACATAAGCAATGCTGGACTATTTTGTCTTTGAAAGAACACGATTTAATCCCCGTTCCTTTAGGTCTCATATATTTTAAATTCATTGTACGGATTCATACTATATGTCTGATTTTCCAGTTGTTCTTTCAATAAGTGAAGTCCTTCCAGATTCATAGTCTGAAATTTTGCACAGCTTCCATTAAAACCTTTGCCAGCTTTAGCCTTCCGATATGCCTTGTACAGATTTTCATAGCTGCATATAACATCTTTATCCATTGTAAAAATTCCTTTGTATTTACCCTATTCGGGAAGGTCATGCACTTTTTTGTATCTTTTCCTGATTTCGGCTTACTGCCTACTCTAACTATCTGTTTGATACAGAATGGGCGAACACCGTTGCTGTTATTGCAATTGTTGTTGTTGATATTGCCGGTCGGAGCAACAACGGTATAAACAGCGCATAACCTATGAATTTTATCTTTCTTTATCTTTGGTTCTCCAAGCAATCGCCATATGTTTTATATCGGACACCATTTTCGACCAATACTCCATACTTTCCATGCTGATAATATTAAGTTTCATTGATAATTCGATATAAAACAACAATTCATCGCAATTGGTGATTGCTTTTGTCTGTAGCTCTGATCGCTCCTTTTTAAAGTTTTTCAAATCTGTCCGGTTCGCTTCGTACAAATATTCATAAATTTCAAGTGCTTTATTCTGCATCTTGTCCACTAACGAAAATCTGTACTTTTTAGGGTACCGATTGCAATTCGATGTCACTCTCAAAGTATGCTCTGCCAGATTCTTTGCTTTCAGAATTACTTTTAGTTCTGTTTCCGCCATTTATTTTTCCTCTGATTCAAAGATTGCAGAAGAAAAGATACAGAACGGGCGAACACCGCAGCTGCCACTGCAACCGCTGCCGCCGACATCGCCGGACGGAGCAACAACGGCAACACTGTTTTTGAAATCATTGCAAGGTGTACTCCACGGAGAAATCAACCAGAACCAATCACCTGTATTTGGAATCAGCTTTCTGTATTTTCGGTACTCATCCACTGTCAAAAGTGACACTTTATCATCACAGGTTCCGTACTCCGTCTGGCCGTCCAAAGAAAGAAGATTTCTTTCAAATTCTATCAGATTACCTGTTCCGATTTCTGATTCAATCTTTTTCAAAAATTCTTCATTCAAATACTTCCGAAGATCGCTTGTTCTCCAGTCATTGTTTTCAGAGCTGAATTTCATTTCACCTATAGAATCAGACAGGCAAACATAACCGTCAGTTGCGATATCAATAATCTTCCAATTAACTCCTGCCAGTTCAAATGTTTCACCAATAGTAAGAAATTTGGAAAATTTCTTGTTGCATTCTACTTTCTGGCCGCTTCTCAGCTCTTCCATTTCTTTTTTTAACACATCAATCTGTTCCTGCAATGCTTTCATTGTTAATCCCATTTTCATTCTCCCTTCGATACAAAGATATTAGATTTTAAGATGCAAAACGGGCGAACACCGCGGCCGTAAAAGCAAATGCCGTGGCCGACATCGCCGGCCGGAGCAACAACGGTAATTGAATATTTCCATCCTCTGTCTTCTGTGCTCCAAGGTGTGCATGTCCACCACCAATCATTAAGGTTTTTATTAACCAGTAAATTGTTGTACAGTCTGGCTTCGTCGAATGTGATTGGTCTGACTTTGCACTTGAATATTCCGAACTCATCCTGTATATCTACACTTGTCAGATCAACCTCATGCTCAATAAGGTTTTTTGCTCCGACTTCCTTCTCAATAACCGGCTGAATCTGATTCTCGTTCTACAAAATATCTGTCATTCATAGTGCCATCACTCCACTTTTAATTCTTTGCCATCATTTACGATCAGCATAATCAACTGTCCATCCACCATATCAATAACCTTCTTCTGGTTTTCAGAGTCCAACGACTCACAATCATCCAGCCAAACAGGAACTGAAATGCCCTCGATTTTCTGGATGCTCCGGCAAATATCCAGTTTTCCAAGAATCCGGTTTCCTTTATTGCTGATAGTGGTCAGAATGGACTTTCCATCAACCTGTGGAATGCATACAGATTTATAATTGCCGTTCTTTGCATTCTCGAACAACTTCCATTTAACCAGTCCAAAATGGCTGTTGATTTCATCAGAAAGTAGCTCATTTTTCTTCTTTTCCAGTTCTGCCAGTAGATCAAGAACATGCTCTGCATACGTCTTTTTCTGCCCAAGGTCAAGCTTTTTTTCTTTCAATTCTTCAAGACGTTCCTCTTCTGCAGAGGTATCCGACTGTGCAATTTTCTGTTCGCAGGCTCTCAGCTGCTCGTTCAGCTCCGATTCTTCTTGTCTGAGCTGTTCTTTCAGATCAGAAGCGTTTCCGAACTGTTCCAGGTACTTTTCCTTTACGGCAATCTGGTTCTGAATTTTCTTATATTCTTCATTACCGGAAATATCCGCAGCAACCGGAATTTTGGCTTCCTTTTCTTTAAGAAGTCGAATTTCTTCTTCGACATTTCTGATATTTTCAGTTGTCTCTTTCAAAGAATCATTCAGTTTCTCGACTTCCTGTTCGTCTTCTTCAATCGTCTTTTTCAACGACATTCCTTTATCTGTAATCCGTTTTAACTCAGCTTCTTTTCTGACAGCGAACTCTGACCGTAGTTGTTCTTTCTTTTCCTCTGGATATTCCTGTCCGCAGTACACGCACACGGTACTACTTTCATCAAAAACTCTGGTTTTCTCCTGCTTCCACAGATTTGCCAGCTTTTTGTTTTTCCTTCAGACAGCTTTTTAATTGGAAGCCGTCAAAAGCCTAACATTTCTGCTGCAATCATCAGATTTGATTTCCAGGTTTCTCTTGTCTTTTTCTTTTTCTGAAATCCTGCTCCTGATTTCCCTGACTTTTTCAGAAAGAGCATTATTCGCCTGATTCTGCATATCAGACAGTTTGAATTTCAGCTCCATGATTCCGGCAGTCGCAGCTTCATAATCTTTCAAAATGTTCTGACTATCAGCCTGCTTTTTCAGATTCTCTGCAATCTGTTCTTTCAATGTATTTCTCTGCAATTCCAGATCAGATACATCCATGTCGGATTTTAACTTGATGTCCCGCTCTTTCTCCTTAATCTGTCCGTCCAGAACCGGAAGCTCTTTCTCAATATCCGATTTTTTTTCTTATTCATGGCAGATAATTCCTCAACTGAATAATCTTTCAGTTTTTCTGCCAGTTCTGAAAGTTCTTCATTTTCCCGGAAAACGGATAAATCCGAAAGCTCTTTTGACAATGAGAATAAATATGCTCTCATTTCATCTGCTTTTTTAGTAAGAAAAGCCTCTGGATTAGAACAACTTTTCAAAAGACCCATATCAATTCCAAGATATGATTCAAATTCAGCCTTTTTCTTTGGAACATCATTGATAAAGTATTTATTATCATCTTTATAAGACGCTCCATCCTTGCTGATCGTCCGGTGCTGTACCTTCCGCATGGAAATTTCTTTTCCATCCACATCGAATACCAGTGTCGCTTCTACATCAGAGTCCATTACCGGTCCCACGTCAACTTCCCTACGGACTGCCGGACTGCTTTTCAAATTGTAGTCGCAATCAAACAGTACCCAAGTATATGCGCTCGCAATGCTGGACTTTCCAGATCCGTTCATACCGGAAATTTTAGTGATATTAGAAAAATCAATCTCTTTTTCGATATATTTTGTGAAGTTTTTCAACTTCATTCTCAAAAGTTTCAGCTCCATTTCTTTCCCCCCTAAATTCGTTTGCAGTTATGATTGCCAGTTCCGTTCCAAGGATACGAAGTATTTCCTCTACGCTCGGTTTGCATCCGGCAGATATCAAATCAACCAGAACATTCACTCTAGTTTCCTGATCTACCAAATTGAGATACTCGTCTTTGCTGATGCATATGTACGCATCCTCCAGTAAATCCACTTTCATTTTTCCTCCACCTGTTCAAATCCAAGCACCTGTCCGTCGTTAATAACTGCTGCCTGATCTTTTTCTCATAATTGTCAATGCAGTCCTGCAATGTAATAGCTTCCATGTTCATTTTTTTATCTCCTGTAATTTAATCTTCTAAACTTATCCACCGACCGGATAATTCCTGTTCCCTTGTGTATGATCTTTAAATAGAACTCAGTTTCATCCACCAGCATCCAATTAGCCGGATTAAATCTAGCTGCCGCCACAGTTTCCTTCTGCTCTCTGGTTAATCTCTTTGGCTGCTTCATCTTTTCTTTCTCCGTGAAAGATACCAGCTGTATGCGATGCAAGCACCACATTCTGCAATAATGCAGGCCATAAAGCCTACCCAAAATTCTGGAATATAAATTGTCATTACTTTTTCCTCCTATTTTCCGTGCAATCTTTCCAGTTCCGCTGCACGCTTCAAAATCTCATCAGCATAGTTGCTAAGTGTTCCGTCCTCATATGCTCCGATTCCGTAATTATCGGAATATCCTGCGTTATAGAACATCAATGCCGGTGCCGCCTCACCATATTTGAGAAGAAGTTCTTCCAGAATCGTTACTCCTACATAAATGTTGTCGTATGGGTCTGTCATATTCCAGTCTCCGATCAACTCTTTGTGAATTTCCTTATCCACCTGCATGAGACCGACACAGTTACCGTTTACCGCATTCGGGTTCCAGCTAGACTCCCGTTCGATCATTGCTTCTACCAATTCTGGTGAAATGTTCTTACTTTCGCAGAGTCTTTCAATGTACTCCTGCCAGTCCCCCTGATGATCACTTCCGGCATTTGCAATCATGGCAAAACCGGCGAACAACAGGAATGCAATTACTACCGCTATTGCCATTCTTTTCACTTGCTCCCTCCTACTTTTTGTGACATTTGATAGGTGAATGCTCTCGCCATCTATAATGTCTTGCTGGAACATTTTCACCTCGAAACTTCTTTTTCTTTTCGAGGAATGCATCCTGCTCCGCTCTGAATGCCTTGTACTTCTCACACTCATCATGGTAGCTTCCGCATCCACGACGTTCACACTTTAAGCATGGTGCTGTCCGCATAAGTGCCTCCTGTTTTACAAATAGTTCCCTTTCATCTTCCTTTTGTATATGCTTTTTGCTAAAACAGAGCATCCCAATTCAAAAACAATATTTTCAAAATTTTCGTCGTCATCCGCAATTTTTCTAATTGCACATTTCATGCTTTTTTTAGTAATTAAACTACGATCAAGAGTTTTTATACGATATGCCTCTATTGCCGTATTCTTTATGTTACCCATTCTGTTTCCCTTTCCTATCTTTCAATCAGCGGATATGTTCCGTTCTTTTTCAGAAGTTCATACAGGAACAATCTTCCTTTCTGCGTCCACTCTGTCTGCATTACAACATCTGCCTGTCCGCTTGATCTGGTAATATCAATCGTTTTGCTGTGGACGTATCCAAGTCCTTGATACTGCCGGTACAAAATCCACTGACCTCCGACTTTATGCTGAACCCCTAAATCTTTCAGCACCTTGTTGAATGCTTTTGCCGACATCCCATAGTCCTGCGCAATCTGCGTTACCAGAACCGTTGACTTACTTTTCAAGATCAAATCAACATAATTCACTTTCGGCTGCATTTCCGAAATGGTGTTATTCATTTCCACAACTTCGGTTTCAAGTGCCTGTATCTTCTTGTCCCGTTCAGCAATCTTTTTCTGTGCCACCAGAACTGCCTTTTCCAGAAGTTCATCGTCCGTCATGTTTTCCTGTCCGGCAATGTAGCCACCATTCTTGCGAATGGACGGTAGCACTTCGGATGTGACCCAGTGCTTGAATCGTTTAGCAGATTCTAACTTGCTACCTAATATTGCAGAATATAAACCGCTTTCATTGATAAGCAAGGATTTCATATTCATACCATCCAAAACGGATGATTTGGAATCTTCGGCATCAATTCGCTTCATCATATTGCTTGTCTGTGCATAGCCAAGCTTATCTGATATGTCTTTTGCCACAAACCAAGCTTCTCCGCCAATAGATACTGTTCGGATTTCTCCAAACTCCGAGGAATTGAAAATCTGTATTCCGTTCATTTCTCTCACTTCCTTTCTGTGATATACTCTCCTATAAAGGAGGTGGTAAAGATAAGTAAATGTCCTCTTAACGATTTCAAGGATTGTGTACATGACTGTGCGTGGTATGTTTCTAAGGATAAATGTTGTTCCATACACAAATTAAGTAATCTACATAGCGTATCAAATCTCGTAGAGCTTAAGTCCATAGAAAGAAATATATCCAGTATCGAATCCGCACTTAATCGTCGCCAATCCTGATAATCGTATCTGTGATACGGCAAATTTCACCCGCAATGCGAATTTTGGTTTCCGTATCAGCGGAATTACTGTTGCTTTCCTCTGCCAGTAGCTCAATTTGCTGGTAGAGGACTTCTTTTAACCCATTAATGTCATGCTGCATTCTTTCATCTCTTCTCCTTTCAATTGCTTACAAGCTCTGATACCGTGATTCCCGTTACCTTTGAGATTTTTTCCAGAGTGTCAAGTGAAGGTTTTCCGCCTTTTTCCCACTTTCCAATAGTTCCGTTACCGATATTGCACTTTTTCTCAAGCGCAGCAATCGAGATATTGTTCTCTTCGCAGTATTTAATAATCTTTCTGTAAATCATCCAACATCCTCCTTTCTTTTTATTTAGATAATGTTCTATTGACATTTTATTAGAATATATTCTATAATTAAGCTACCACACATAATAAGAACATTTTCTATTTGCTATGTCTTTTGTAGAACATTTTCTAGTTGATAAGGCTAGTATATAGATTATGTTCTAGTTTGTCAAGCATTTTTATAGATTTTCTTCTAGTTTTTAAGAGGTGATTGTATGACAGTACTAGAGCGTATAAAAACACTATGCAAAGAAAAAGGCATCAGCATTACTACACTTGAGCAAATATTAGAATACAGCAATGGTTCTCTTGCAAAAGCAAAAGATATTCCAAGTAGCAGAATTAGAAATATTGCAGAGTTTTTCAATGTAAGTACAGATTATTTATTAACCGGAAAAGAGAAAGAAATACCGTTGTCAGCGCAGGCTGATCTGTGGATTTCCATCAGAAACGATAAGGAACTGTTGAATGCATTGGAAAAGTATATGAAACTTTCAGATAAAAAGAAAAAGCACGTTCTCGATACAATCGACGTGCTTAGTGAGGTGTAGACTTATGAGCTATATAAATAAAGATTTCGTAGGTTTCTGCCCTACGCAGCAGAAAGACTACTCTGTTTCAGTAACATATTGTGGTGACAATGCTCTGGAAACAAAAGAAATATTTTCCAAAGAACGTTTTGAATGCTGTTATCAAAAATCCTATGGATGCCAACGGGCAAATAAATGTCCTATCATGGAAAAAGCACCACATACTATCTAATGGTACTATATATCCATTTCGTGTCCAACATCATCAATGAATGTTATCTTCATATCACCGTAGCCTTTATGACGCATAAAACACAAGCAGTCCACGCTTAAATTTATGGCATTTAGGTCTACGGTTAATGTTGGTGCGCCAGAGACATCTTCTTTAAGCTCAAAACTACGAACCCCTTTTAATTTATGCCCGTCAACAAAAATCTCTGTATATCCCTTCTCTTCGTTTGACTTTATTACAATATTTGATAAATTTTCACTCATTTCCTTTATCCTCCTTGATAATATCCTTTGTAATATTAAAAATGTATAATAGAATATCTTTTCTTTTTACATTCTCAATCATTTCAACGATCTGTTTCTTGTATTCTTCCTTCTCATTCACTAAAAACCCTCCAATCAAAAATCCGCATGTGCCGTAAAGTAGCTTAATAGAATTATAGAACATATGTTCTTATTTTGTCAATATCAATCAAATCTTGTCGAACCGTGTCGGATTTTACAGAAAGATTATGTATGCGAAAAGATTGACAGATTTTCCCGAAAAAAGTAAGCTATTCGTATGGGGAAACACCATGCGGATTAGTGTTCCCCCAGCCGGAAGTTGATGTCTCTTTTTTGAGACAATCATATTTTAACACTTTAAAGAGGGAGGACGGAACACTATGAAAAAAGAAAATTTGTATAAATTATCGGAACATTTTACCAGAGAAAACACTATCTTTACAGATAATTTACGTCACAACTTGGATATTTGCTTAAAGTATTCAGACATTACCATTCATGAACTGGCTGAATCAGCCGGTATTTCTTTTGACACGCTTAAAAATCTGTTGTACCAGAACTCCAAAGATTGCAAGCTGTCCACTGCCGCCCTCTTAGCCAAGGCTATAGGTGTTACAGTGGATGAGCTAATCGGTCTTGACACTATTTCCGAAGAGGACATGGACTGCATTTCTATGTTCCGTGAAATGCCTGAACACTACCAATATTTTATGCGCTGGTTCGTCCGCAGGCAATATGAGCTTTCTTTGGGCGGTTTCCGGCAAAGGAGAAAAACTGTCCCTGTGATGAATCTGGAGGAGCATGCAGACGGCACTCTGCATATTTCCGGTGATTTTGAATCCCTTGATATCACTGATATTCCGCAAAATATCAAGCCACAAATTTTTATGGGTATAAAACCCTCTGTGGAATACTATATGCCGCACTACACTCCCTACGACATTCTTCTGATCGCAAACGACCGCGCTCCAAAACCTACGGAAGACAGCATTATCATCTACGGTGATAATGTCTTTATTGCACGTAGAAATCCTTGCGGAAATGGAAAATTTGAATATGTGAGCATCAGAGATAACAGATCCCGATGCTCAGAAGTTGATGTTGATGATGTGATTGGTTATGTGGCATATGTCTGCTGTTAAGACTGTACGTCGCAATTATTTATATTACTCTGGCCATTATAATAAAATCTGTATCTGTATTATTTGCTTCTGCATCACCAAAGAAGAATCTAATATTTTGATTTGCGCTTAACGAAACGACTACATATCCATGACCTTGATAATCGCTATAATCATCACTAGATCCAGCTTTATTAATTAACTCTGCCATAGCTCCATTATTAATTGAATACAGGATATAATGTCTTGATCTTCCATATCGTGTATGAAATTCAGCATCTATACCAAGTTTACATGCAACTTTTGCTGTATATACACCATTTGAATAATTAAAAATGTCTGAATTGTATGCATATCCTGGATTTTGCCAATGAGTGGAACCGTTGGATGTGGTCGAAGGATTCATTAAGTATGTATTTGGTGATGGATTTGAATATAATCTAAGAAAATGATGAAAAGCATAAGTTCCGGCATCAATCCTTCCTTGGTTTCTACCGCTGTCGTATCCAGCATTATACGATGGTCTGCTGTCTAACGTACCATCACTGTAATATCCGGCATCCACAGATTTTGTTGTATTAATTCCAGACCAGTTCAACGCACCTCTGTTCACCATTGTTCCAGAACGCTTTGTTTTTGCATCATCCGAGTAAAATGTTTCCCCTTCCAATACATCACCAGTTTTTGCACTACCACTCAACGTAAGAGTTCCAGAACGCTTTGTTTTTGCATCGGCATTGTAGAACGTCTTCCCGGACAGTACATCTTCCGTACCTGCATTTCCTGTTAAAGCAAGCATTCCTGTTATTGGTTCCCCATCTGCGCCAACAATTACTTTTCCATTTAAAACATCTCCAGCCGCAGCAGTAACAACATCCAGATCAATTCCGCCACCGCCGCCCGGCATTAAAATAGTTCCCATAACCTAGACTCCTTTCAAACCAACCGTAATATCTGTGGCTGGCTTTTTGTACACCTTGAATGTAACGCTTCCATCAGAAGTCGAACCAGTTCCAGAAGATACAATTCCGAATGCCTTACTGTATGCTTTCTGTGTTGTCTCAGATGCCCCGTCTGCTAGCAAGCTGACAAGCACCGGAGAATCCGTCGATCTAATTCCATCAACCGTCACAATCTGTTGATATGGAGCTGCTGAGCCTGTCCATTCGTTTGCTTTCAGAGTCACTGGCTTAACTCCTTCCAGTTTGTTCACTTCAATGTTTGTTGCGTTAATATCCTTTGCCCCAAAGGTGTCACCAGTCTGCTGATACTCTGTAGAATCTGTGAACGACACTGTACCATCAGAATTAGTTGTCTGTGTATACTTTCTCTGCGTACCCGTTGCAATGATATCATCTTTGTAATCTGTCTTTAATGCCATTTAAACTCTCACTCCTTTCATTCCACCCAGTCTGAACGATAGAACCGGCAATCCTGCTTCTTGCCGGTTCAGCATTTCATAGATGCTCAACATAGCTGATTCTATCCGGTTCAGTTCGTCCCACTGAATAAAAGCCCCATTGCTGTAGAATGTTGCTGTTACACCCAAATCTTGTGTGAAAACATTTTCATTGATGGTCTCCAGATTCTTTTCAAAATTATTTATTTCCCTGGCATACGGATATTCAGAATACCCTTTATCAGCTCCCATATCAATGATTCCAAAATTCGGATAAAACTCCTCCGCTCGCTCATGCAAGAAATTCAAATTTCCCTTAATCCTGTTGTAATCCGATATATTGAACCTGTCTCCAACCGCCCAGTTTGTTTTAGGCTGAATCCACGCCATATTACAGCACCACCTTTCTTGCCTTTAAAGTGCCTGACCATCCGGAGCTATATTTCAGCTCATTCTGGTAGGCTCGTATCATCGTGTTATCTCTTTCTTTTAATTCCAGATAGAAAAGATCATTCGCATCTGTTCTCGGGTCTCCGTTCCACGAAATTTGATAATCTACATCACCCAGATAGTAGGATGCAAGCCATTCCTCCTGATCTTTTGCCAACTCTTCTGTGCTGATAAGTGGATTATTCCATACTTTTTCAATACCCGTGTCATTGTGGTTGACTCTGTAATACAGTTCATCCACAACATATTCATATCCCTTGACAGAATATCTGATTTTTTCACCTGCTGCTCCTGTGATCTTAATATCTGCGAAGTAGTTGCTGCTGGCAGTAATTGCTGCCGTTGCGTTCCCTTCTTCTACGGACACTGTAAGACCGTATGACGCTTTGCTAAAATAAATCGTTTTCGTAATCTCTGTTCCGGCCAGTGTGAGTTCTTCTGACGATAATTCTTTAATTTCCAATGTAGAATTTCTGTAAAGGCTTCGCTTAACTGCAATCGTTTTGACTTTTTCTTGTCTTGTTGCAGTCGGTGAACCCTTCAAATTGTAATCTCTTGACAGCGTGTAATCTGTTGTATTTCCGAACAATACCGAGTCAACCGCCACTCTGGCATTTGGGTAACCTTTCTTGAACACAATCTCCATGGCGTCGAACCGGTCAAGCTGTTCTGTGTACTGGCTGTATAATCCAGGATTTTCGACCGTTACATCCTGCACCTGTTCTTCCTGATAATAGGTTACTACGTGGTATTCTTTAGGTGCTACATTCCGAAATTGAATAGCAAAACCGTAACAAATATATCCAGACTCCAATTCGATGATAATTTTTGGTATGTTCTCAAACTCCCCGTTTTCATCCGCTATGCTATCACTGACATATCCAGTCGTATCAACATAATCCGATTCTGACTCCGGCAGGAACATCACCGTTCCATCTACCACGGAAAAATCGTTGCTGAACATTGCATATGCTGTCCGCTCTCCGGATTTCAGAACATTTTCCGCATGACTGAATCCTGTTTGCGCTGCCGTTCCATTGTCCCCTATCGGAAGCACATCGTCTCCAGGATACAGGAAATTGCTTGGATACAGCAGATCAATTCCGGCACTGGAAGTCATATCCGGGATAAACGAAGACCTGATCAGTACCCTTCCTTTCCGGTCAACGCTTAAAACACACCGTCCGGCATTCGATATGATCTGCAGTGCTTCCGAATGTTTCACTGCCGGCATAGGATTGTATACCTTGACATCATGCAAATATGGGTCGATCACATACTCTTCCGGTTTCATTCCGGCATCTGTCAAAACATCCAGTGCCAGATCATACAGAGATATTCCTTCTGTGCGGTACAGACCTTTGTAATACGTTCCATTCAGCTTCCAGTCAAATACATCAACCATGGTAAATTTGGCTTCTGTATCGGTCGCTGACCACGATTTGAGGAATGTGGTAATTTCCGGTACCCATTCAATTGTTCCAGCTCCGTCAATGTCATATCCGAAGGAAACTTTCATTTCCTGCCCTTGCTCCATATATGCAACGGCTGATTCCGGGTTATCCGGGTTATAATATAAATCCTGATTATCTACCGTCAAAGTCATATCCTGACTCGGAAGGGACTCGCATACAGACGATACGTAATCTTTATATGTGAATGATTTCACCTGCTTATTTGAGAAAGTATTGGAAATTCCGCAGGTAAACTGGAAAATCCGCATCCTTCCCTGCCCATTAACCATAGTCACAGGTGTTATCCGCAGGAACGTTACCGCATCAAATGTATCCTCGGTAACAAATATTTTCCCTGCATTTTCATATGTTTTCGTACCGTTATCAGACTGAACCGTAAATGAAGTCGGGTAGTATTCTCCAAAATCAATTGTAAGTCCCTTAATATCCGCAATGTTTCCGTCAAAGGAAATGTACATGGGACTTAGCAGCTCATTCGTCACCAAGCCATTGTTGTAATAGTCGTACCCTTCATATTCCTCCGGCAGAAAGTACATGGTTCCGTCAACCTTGGAAAAATCCTGCTCCATGGTGGCGTACACCCGGCTGACTGTGTTATCCTTGAATACCTCTGTGTTGTTTACGAAGTACGCAAAATCATTATCAGATTCTTTTGCAACTACGTTATCCTGTGCCGTTGAACTGATAATTCCGATTCGGGCAGTTATGTAGCCACGGTTCCGCATCGGCTGCCTCATTGGCCTTTTTATATGCTGCACTTACATTTTGCATGATCTATCACTCCCACCCGGCATCAATCAGATTAAATTTGCAGTTTTCATACTTTGTAACAATGTGAGAATCCGGGTCTGCATACAGTGGAACCCCCGTTCTGTCCCCCGGATACATGGTAATGGTGATTGGTCTCCCTGTTCTGTAGTCCTCAAATGTTACAGGTACAAAATATGGTTTAATTGCATCCAACATGCTCTGCCACTTAGCTGCATCCAGCATTGCCCATTCCATATTGTTCAGCTTAAAAATGTCTCTTCCTACTCTCTGGCCAATGACTGCATTGTTCGCATTTCGCCCGGCATTTACCGTTGTGCTGATAATATACGAAAATCCCACCCTAGGGCACGGGAAGTCTACCCCGTTCACGTTTAGGAAAGAGGACATGCCAGAACCAATTTTTATTTTTTTTTCTGCCATTCAGGCACCTCCGTTCTCGGCAGAAGTGCCCTCCGGCAGTCTGCCAGTATCTTTTTCTGGTTAGCGGATGCCTGCATCTTCGGCACCCGGTATGATTCTTACTCTATTAATTTTGCTTTTAAATTCCGGCGGATAGAACCGGACATAAAGTGGGACAGGCTCTTTTCTATGCCCTCCCGGTAATTCGTCTGCATATACATATCAATTAGCGGAATGTACTGGTCTAGCGTCCACACATCATCCATAATTCCGTATTCGTCCTCGTCTTGATGCAGGTAATTGTATACGATATTGCTAATAGCCGGTCTTGTGAGTGGCTTATGCGGCTTTCCTTGCGTTCTGGCATATTCGCTTACAAAGTATTCAGCTATGTCCTTCAACTCGGCTCTATAGCCGCTATCTGGAGATTCTCCTTCTTCCGTCATTGCCTCGTCAATGGTCTTTGTGACCGTAGGAGATAACGTACCACCTTCAGATGTGGGAGAGACCTCTTTTTCCCTCGAAAAAGAGCATACTCTCATACTTTTATTTTTTTGTTTATTTTCTTTTTTAGTATTTTGTATGTTAGTATTTAATTGTGCGGGCATATCCAACATTGGTTCATCCTGTGTTGGATTTTCCAACTTAGGTGAATCCGACTTAGGCTCTACAGGCTTTTGATAGACGGTATAAACCGTTCCACCAAGTGTACCGTTTTTATTTCTTTCCCGCTCTCTGGTAACATATCCACTGTTTATAAGCTCTGTCAAAGAACTTCTAACTTTGTCTTTTCCTTCTTTGACAATTTTTGTAAGTCCTTCCACTGTATAATTCCAGTTATCCGGAAGACTCAACATCGTTATGAGTAACCCTTTAGCAGATAACGATATTTCCTTATTTTTGAGAATTTCATTTGGAATTGTCGTGAAATTCTGTGTCAGTTTTACTACTACTTTTGCCATGTTCTACCTCCTGTCAAATAGACCCTGTATATAAAAGCAACTGGCAGGAGGTTACAGGATACCTCTTTTCGTGTTGCAATCACTAGCCAGTCGTAAAAGCAGCCGGAGGAGTCGAACCTCCGAAAACCATGCTGCTTGTATGTGTCTTATACGGCCTGTAACAAGGCATTGTTTTCATTCAAGAATTTCTTAATTTGGTCATATCCCAATCCGCAACTCTATAAGTTTTCCAGAAAATTTCTAATACTATAAAAGTCAGTGTAAGAATTGATAAGTCCGACAGTTATAAAAAAATAATTGTCTATTTTCTCATTTTGTTCCAAAGTAAGATATTTGCGAAAACTTTCAAACCGTCCGGCTCTATATTTTTTTCTAAGAGAAACCGTGTTATCACCGAATAAAATAGAATACACAAGATCGGAATACTGATTAGGAACATCCGCCCCATTTAAGCATTGCAAGAATTTTTCAAGTTCCTCATTCTCTCTCTCCATTTTATTTAATTCGTTTTGTTCTTTTTCGCAATCATATGGAAACAAAATAA
>CYGL01000462.1_pt1 | contig 16078 bp, 34 predicted proteins | sample 485531 | NCBI WGS metagenome assembly CYGL01 (sample SAMEA3497897, study PRJEB9818) | human gut metagenome | reverse complement strand
GCGCTGACATAGGTGCGAGTGCGAACCTGACCCTTCTGATTGAGATACTGCTCCTCGCCAATGACTACGCCAACGACCTTGTTGACGAGGCTCTTTTCATCGAAGTTCCATTTGTAGCCTTTGTTGGAATTTTCCATGGCGTTCGTGAACCCCTTGAACATAGGCAGAGTCTTTTCCTTGTAGCTGCGGATAAACGAACCCGCGTTCGGCCATTTCTTTTCGGCGCGAGTGTCCTCCTTGAACGCCTTCTGGACAACGGTGCAACAGATGGATGCCGTGATTACCGATATGACACCCAAAGTTGACTATGTGGACAAGATTCTTTCTTCTAACGACTGCATGACGGTTACACAGATTGCACAAGACTACGGAATGAGTGCGGTGAGATTCAATTCAGTTTTAAGAACAGCCGACTACTTGTCGGAATTGTTTGAAAAGTACTGTGATGTAGGAACCGTCCTAATGGTTTACCACGGAGAGAAGAACGCAGCTACAAAGACAGAATTAAGTGATTACGCAGACTGGATATTAACCAGGAGCGCAGAGTTGGAAAGGATGAATGGAAAATGACGAACAGAGAGAGGTATGCGGAACAGATTCTTGATTTAGCAGTAAATGGAAAAAACTTTGCGTTTTGCAAAGAAGAGAAAATAGTAAGTTGCGCGGGATTGTGGTGTCCAAACTGTATATTTTACAATGGCACGGCCAATTGCAGTAAAAATAAGGAATGTTGGTCGAGACAAGAATACGTTGAACCGCCTGTTGACTGGTCGAAAGTTCCTGTGGATACAAAAATTTATGTAAGAGATTTTGGCGGAGAGCATTGGCTGCCTAGATATTTTGCGAGATTTGAAGATGGGAAAATACTTACATGGACTTATGGTGCTACTTCTTTTTCTGCGGATGATTTAAACGATGTATCAAAGTGGAATCAAGGAAAACTTGCGGAGGATACCGTATGAGTGCCAAAAAGCGGTTTACCGTCAAAGGGTGCATCGGAATCTACAATCCGAAAGAGTGGGAAGTTGACCGTGAAACAGCATTCTATTACAGAATTGTAAACCGCAACACTGGGAAGAAAAAATGGTTAGGAAAGGAGTATTTTCATGCAGAAACAACAGATTATCCCCATCGTCCGTGCAAATGAGATTCTGATTGCAAGACTGTTAGATGCAGGAATTTTGTATATCAGTGAAGAGGACAACATGATCCACGTAGCAGAAGATTGAAAGTCAGAGGAGTGAGGAAATGGAAAGGAAAATCAGAAAGATCTTGGTAGAACTGGGGCTGAAACAGTACTTGCCGGGATTCCAGTACATCATCGAGGTTGAAATGCTGATGTTCGAGAACCGAAATAGACGGCTTTCTGAAATCTACCGGATTATCGGAGAGGAACACAGCATAAATGAAAAAAGTGTGTACCAGGCAATTAAGTGGGTAGTTGATAATATGAACCCAACCACAGAGTTATACAAGAAAATCAATGAGACAGACAAGCCGGTATCAATCTATATGTTTGTAAATTCACTGTATTTATATCTTTGGGAGGATAGGAAAAATGAGGATTAAGCACATCTTTTTGCAGAATTTCTGCAAATTCTACGGCTCTAACGTAGTGGACACTGATTTATACGACCGGACAGAGGTATCCGGTGTGAATGAAACCGGTAAGTCCACAATCAAGAGATCAATTCAGTATATTTTTGGATGCCGTGACGAGAATGGCAGAGAAATCACAGGAATCAGACCGCATGATAAGGACGGCAACGACATTGATGGAGATATTACCGCAGAAGTTACCGTTGAGGTTGATGGCACAGACAAGGTTCTGAAAAAAGTATGCCGTCAGAACTTCAATAAGAAAGGTGAGTTTACCGGCAATGTCACGGATTACTATGTGAACGATATTCCTAAAAAGGCAGCAGACTTTGAAGCATTTTTGGAAGAAAGCGTATGCGGAAAAGATAAGTTTTCACTTTGCATCAATGCCATGACACTTCTTCTGAAAGGCGGCACGGATCAGAGAGCCATTCTTGCTGATATGTTTGGTCAGCACAGTAATGATGACATATGCAACCAGTTTCCGGAGTTTGAAGCATTAAGGACTGTTCTGCAGGATGGCACGGTTGATGAACTGAAAAAGCGTTGCAATACGCAGTTGTACGGCACAAGAGGAAGAAATGGAACAAAGGGCTTGCAAGACCTGTTAGATGAAATTCCGAGCCGCATTGACGAGGTGAGCCGTCAGAGAGTAGATATTGACCTTGCGGATCTGGAACTGAAAAAGAAAGCTTTACTGGATAAGCTGGCAGAGAACATTAAGCAGCAGACAGATACACAGAACAGCATGAATTCCTACGACAAGCTGTCGGATGGAATCATTGAACTGAAAGGTCAGTTAAGTGAATTGCAGCAGAAAGCAAATGAAAAACTGGATGCGGACAGAAGAGAGAAGCGCACAACACTGAATCAGATTCAGAATGAGTATCAGAAAGAGTTACTTAAGGCAGATACCATTCGTGAAGAGATCACTGCACTGGAAAAGCGTATCGCACAGTATGAGCAGAAGAGACATGATTTGAAGAAGAGTTGGGATTTGAATAACAGCCTTAAATTTGATGAAAACTCTCTGATTTGCTCCTACTGCGGACAGGAATACCCGGAAGAGAAGAAAGAGCAGTTGAGAGCGGAGTTTGATTCACACAAGGCACATGAACTGGAGCTGATTACCAAAGAGGGTTCTTCTTGCGCTGACCATATCAAAGCGGACAAGGCAGAACTGGAGAATAAGCGTGAGGAACTGAAAAAGACAGAAGATGAAATGGAACGGTTGGAAAAAGAGGTAGCCATTGCTGATAATGCCTTAAATTCCATTCCGACAAGCGTGGATATTTCCAACACGGAAGAATACAAAGCTGTTAAGTCACAGATTGCAGAGAAAGAAGCTGCCATGAACAAATTTACTGACATGAATCTTCTTCGGATTCAGTTAAAAGGTGATGAAGAACAGATCCGCAATGATATTTCCGTGGTTGATAAGTCTTTGGCAAGCGTAAGCATTAACGAGAGTGTGGATAAGCGTATTGCAGAACTGGAACAGGATCGCAAGAACATTGCGCAGAAGATCACGGATGTGCAGGCACAGCTTGAACTGTTAAAGAAATTCAGCCGGAAGAAGAACGAACTGTTGGAATTTGATGTGAATAAATATCTTTGCTTCTGCACTGTGCGGATGTTCAGACCGTTGGTGAATGGAGACACGGAAGAGTGTTGCGACTTTACATACCGTGGAGAACCTTACAGCCGGAACATGAACCACGGAGCAAGGATTCTGACGGAAATTGACATTTGTAATGCGTTTCAGAAGCGGTGCGGTGTGGAGTTACCTATCATGGTTGACGATACCGAGAGCCTTGACCCTTGGAAGATTCCTGATGTTGACAGCCAGTTAATTATGTTCCGCAGAAGTGATGATTCTGTTTTGAAAGTGGAGGGAATGCCGAATGCCTAAGAATAATTATGATGGAAATAAAAAAAATTTGGATTTGTGCTGATGAGATGTGCCAAGCAGTGGCAGAAACAATGGCAGAAGAACCGTTTATTTCTATTATTGAAGGAAGTGCAATTATGCAAATGAGTTTTGCTTTGTTTGGAGCAAATGTTGCCGCAAAATTATTTGAAGAGAAGACAACGAAAGGGGATGTAGAAAATGGCAGATGTAATTAAAAGTTACAAAGGATTCAACAAAGATATGACTTGCCGTGGATTCCAGTACGAAGAGGGCAAGGAGTACGAAGAGGAGACAGCAGATGCCTGTCATAGTGGATTTCACGCTTGCGAGTATCCTCTGGATTGTCTTGGTTATTATTCGCCGAACAAATCTGTTTACCATGAGGTGGAGCAGAGCGGTGAGTTTGACAGAGATACGGATGATTCTAAGGTTGCATCAACAAAATTAAGGTCGGTGTAAGACTGGACGTTGCTGGACTGGTAAAGGCGGCCATTGATTTTACCATGAGCAGAGTTAAAAAAGAAGCTAGAAGTGATGAAGACTACGGTGCATCCTCTGCGACAGGTGACTGCGGTGCATCCTCTGCGACAGGTGACTGCGGTGCATCCTCTGCGACAGGTGACTACGGTGCATCCTCTGCGACAGGTAACTGCGGTGCATCCTCTGCGACAGGTTACAAAGGTGCATCCTCTGCCAACAATCCCGAGAGTGTTGCGGTAGCATGGGGATACAAAGGAAAAGCAATGGGTGTCCTTGGTTCTCATATTGTACTTGCTGAGTGGAAATACATCGGTAAAGAAGATGATGACAGATACGACAGGTCAGAGCAGAAAGAATGGGAATTTGTTGGTGCGAAGATGTTTCGGGTAGATGGTGAAAAAGTGAAGCCGGATACATGGTACAGATTGGAAAATGGTGAACTTGTGGAGGTGGAAAATGAAAATTAAGAAAGAGACAGTCATTTCTGTTTTGACAACAAGCGGAGAAACAATCAATGCCGGTGACACCGTGATATTCAACTTTGATGAAAAGTGTTGCGTGGGTGTTTACCTGGGACTTTCAGACCGTGGAACCTTGAAATTCAAAGGAAAGATTGCTGATACAGATGTGACATATCATGTGATGCCTAGAAGCATCAAGGAGATTTACAAGGCTGATGTGACGGTGCATCATGGAATTACAAGTGGCTTTATGAATGAGCCGGAAAGCGAGGAAGAATAGTATGGCAGACGAAAAGAAACAGGAACTTAACACACAACTTTCATATTTCGCAAATCAGTATACTGGACTTATGGAGCGTGATTTTTCGGAACATGGGTTGCAGCTTGATGATTATTCAAAACAATGCGTAATGGCATCAATGAGTGCCATATACAACCTTGTGACATCTAGCAAGGCGAATATGAGCAATCTGAACGGTTCAAATCTGCGACAGGTTATTGGACAGGTTTCAAGCCTTAAATTGAATGCTAATGCGGTTCCAAGAGAATGTTATTTCCAGTTAAGAAGTAAGCAGGCAGCAGATGGCTCTTGGTACAAGGAAGTGGAAATGGGTATCGAGGGTGACGGTAACGATGCAATTCTTCGTAACTTTGGTGTCGGTGTAAAGAAAGTGCATCCTGTGTGGCTTGTAAAAGAGGGAGATATTTTCATTTATCCGAAACATAAGGGCATTGAAATGACTCCTCCGGAATGGGAAGAAAAAGGAGAATCACAGAAAGTAATCCGTGTCGTTTATCCTGTGGAAATGGAGAATGGGAAAACGGAGTATCTGATTGCGGAAAGAGAAGGAGTAAAGGTTAATCTCTTTGCTCATATCAGAAATAATATGATGAACGAAACTTTCGGACTTGTAAAAGGTGGCAAGAAGACCAGATATGATGCAACGGATGCGGAGAAAAAAGCTATTGAAGCTAAGAAAGAAGAGATTTTTTCTGAACTTCGTAAGTGTGCAACTCTTGAAGATATGCTGAATTGTGAGGTGGCAAGACCATATATTTCCGCAGCATGGCTTGATACATCGGAGAGCATGATTGTTCGTAAAATGCGGAACAATGCCATCAAGAAATATCCTAAAGATTTCAATTCCATTGCTTCGCAGTCAATTTTGCAGATGGATGAAACATACCAGGAAGCGCAGGAAGAGATTAAGGAGAATGCTAATTCAGTAGAATTTGTGGAAGGTTCTTTCAAGGAAGTACCGCAGACCGCAGAACAGGACATTGCCAGCGCAGATACACCGGATTGCTTTAAGTAGGAGGATAAATTATGAAGAAATTATACAAAACTTTTTTAGCAGTAGTAATGATGTTTGTAATGATGCTTTGTATGTGTAGTTGTAGCACCGCTGATACAGTGAATTACAATCTCAATAAAGAAGCTGACGAGTTCAATGTTTACCGTAGAATAACGGTAACTAACGCAAGAACTGACATGATTATGTTGCAGGCAGAGGGGTATATGGCACTTAGCAATAACTCTGCTAATGAACTTGTCGTTACATTTAAAACTGGGGAAAACCAGTATTATAAGGACTACATTTACTTGAATGACTGGACTTGCTATGTGATGGAACAGGTAGAACCGAAATCTACGGACAAATACCATTATGAATTAGTCTTTTACCCGGAAAGAATCATTCCTGACATTGAAATTAAGTAGGGGGTTGCCATGAGAATTATATTGCAGGACGGAACATTAGACATTCCTTATGAACAGGTGGTTATTCAGAGATTTAAGTGTGAAATTTACTTTATGAATAAGAACCTCATAGGTGTAGAACAACTTTGTAATGATATGGTTATTGCTAAATATTCTACAGAAGAAAAAGCAGAGAAAGCTATGGAAATGCTTAGAATTGCGTATACAGGAAGTATTGCCATGTTTCAGAACGTTGAGCCTACAGAAGAAGTTAATGAAGTATTCAAAAAATGCAATACACAGGTCATATATGCAAGCCTTGACAATCAGCCATCGGAAATTAAATTTGAGAATCATCAAAATTTTTATTTCCAGTTTCCGGCAGAGGAAGAATTGGAGTAGCCTATGGAAGTTATTTCATTTTTAGAGTCAGTTCAGAAAGGTATGGCTGATAATATCTACAACTTTTGCAAAGATGGAAAATGCAGCCAGTGCGGTAACTGTTGCTCAAATCTCTTGCCAATGAGCAGAAAGGAAGTAGAGGTCATTCACCGGTATATTCGTAAGAATCATATCCAGGAGTGCAAACATCTGCTTCCTACTGCGAAGCAACCATATGACATGACTTGTCCGTTTCTTGATACCGGAAAGAGTTGCGAGAAATGCCGTATTTATCCGGTGCGACCGGAAATCTGCAAACAGTTCATTTGTGACAATGAGCAGAGAGCAAAGCACAACCGGAAGTTGTTAGGGCAGACACGAAGCATTGTCGATGTAAGAGAGGAGTTTTATGGATAAATATCTAAGTATTATTACAAATTTTGGATGCCACGGCAAGTGTCCGTATTGCATCGTCAGAGAAAATGGTATTAAAGTGCCAAAAACAACACTTGGCGGTCTTGATAATCTGACCAAGGCTTTAAAAGAAACAAATAGAAATACTATTTCCATTTCCGGTGGTGGAGACCCATTGCATGAGTATGAAAAGCATGTTGATTGGTACAGAAAGCTGTTTTCGATTGTGAATAATTATTATGTTAATTGTGCTACATACAGTATTCCAGTTGAAATGCATACAAGCTACATGACAGACGAAAGTACATTTCCGTTCTATGACTGCAAAAGAGTAGTGTATCATCCAAATACATTTGAGCAGTTGAAGCACATTCACAGAACTGGAAATGAGATTGTGAGAGTGTTTATGTGGTAACAAAAGACTTCACGCTTGAACAGATTATGAATATTGCAATGTTCGTAGCTGATAGTAACGAGATTGATGAGTTGAGTTTCAGACAGCTTGTTGATAAAGGCTATGAGGTTACTGATTATTGGCAGGACATATTGAGGTTTGGACACAAGAAATTGTGGTGGTATATCGAGCAGCACGATTATAACCTCTATTATGCAGAAAATAAGATTTATGCAGAGTTTTCAAAGATTGGAGAAAGCAATGAAACTTAAAGTTTTAGGTTCCGGTTCTTCCGGTAACTGCTATCTTTTAACAGCAGATAACGGTGAAACACTTTTACTGGATGCAGGACTTCCTATCATGGACATAAAACGTGGTCTTAACTGGGATATTAAGTGTGTTGTGGGTGCAATATGCACCCATGCGCACAAAGATCACTCATTGTCCGTATCAGACCTTGAACACATGGGAATAAAGGTGTGGAAACCGCAGTCAGACCATTCAGAACGTGAAAGGCAGATGGGAAAATTTCACATATTCTGCTTTCAAGTGCCACACAACTGCACAGAGAATTACGGATTTTTGATTATGGTTGACGGTCAGAAACTTCTGTATCTTACAGACCTTGAATATTGTTCGTATGTGTTCAGAAAACAGCGGTTGGACCATATGCTTATTGAGTGCAACTATCAGAAGAAATACGTTGACATGGATGCACCGAACTATGTTCACAAGGTCAAAGGTCACTGCGAACTGGAAACTTGCAAAGGAATTGTTGAAGCAAATAATTCAGATGCATTGCAGAACGTCATATTGTGCCATTTAGGCAGTGATACAACCGATGCAGATGAATGTGTCGCAGAGGTGAAAAAGATTGCTCCATTGGCGAATGTGGATTATGCGGCAGCAGGCAAGGAATGGATTTTACGGAATGGAAAGGAGTGTCCGTTTTGAGCAACTGGAAGAACATTCAGAAAGCGAAAGCTATTGAAGCGAAGAACGGTGAAAGAATACTGGCGGTCAATCCCCATGTAGACAATGGAAGTGGAATTTACTTTTTGACAAGAACAGACGAGGATGGCTTTCGTTTTGCGTATGTGGGTCAGGCGGTACACCTACTCCAAAGACTGGCAGGGCATCTTAATGGATACCAGCACATAGATCTCTCTATGAAGAGTCACGGATTGTATTCTGCGGAGAACATACACGGTTGGAAAGTTGGATTCTTACACTATCCGGTAGATAAACTGGACAAGTGGGAGCAGTACTGGATTAAGTGTTATGCGGACAAGGGCTATCAGCTTCGCAATAAGACAGCCGGCGGTCAAGGTGATGGCAAGAAGCAGATCGCAGAGTATCGACCGGGAAAAGGTTACCGTGACGGACTGGCACAGGGCAGAATCAACCTTGCAAGGGAACTGGCGAACATAGCAGAAAAGCATCTGGTCATCGGATTGAAGCCTGAGAAACAGAACAATTCGGTGTCACAGAAGCAGTTTGCAAAGTTTATGGAACTTTTGCATGTAGAAAAGGATGGTAGCAGTGATGGTGAAATATGAAGATGAATGCTGCGGATGTGCCACTGAAAATTATCCTTGCATTGGCTCTTCTTGTTCTTACCGTCATGTAAAGCATCTGTACTGTGATAAGTGCGGTGAAGATGTGGAAAAGCTGTATAAGTTTGACGGCAAGGAATTGTGTGGTGGCTGCGTTCTGAAAGAACTGGAGGTTGTTGAATGATAGTAAAAATAGGAAGAAACCATTTTGACATAACAGAAAACGATGTTGTTCTTTTTAACGGTGCAATATGGCAACTAATTAGTCAAAGGATAGCTAAAGGCTGGAACAAGTATGTCCCGGTAATTGGAAAAACTAAAGCTGAAAAGTGGAAAAAAACAGGTGTGATTTACCTTGTAAAAGAAACCGGGTTGTATAAAACAGAGAGCGGAAAGCAGATGGGGTTGTGGTATTACAAGTTCAACATCGAAAAACTGAAAGAGGTTGAACAATAACCTTGAAAATCACAGAACTTGGAGGTGATACATAAAATGCCAAAACGATATGACAATCCGCAGGAAATATTGAAAATCATGCGGCAGACAGAACTGCTGAAGCAGTCTGCGGAGAGAAGTCCATTTACCGGAATACTGACATTGTTCTGCTACACCTTGTGGAAAGACTACAATTACTCACAGACGAGACTTTCCGACTTCTGCGGTAAATTCACCGAGTACAACGAAAAGTACGAGAATGAGCCTTATACGGAGTTACAGAACAGGCTTAACTACTTTGCTGACTGGACGATTGAGTACAAGGAATTTACCGAAGCTGATTATCCACATTACAAGTCGGTTGTAGCGCAGAACTGCATCCGGGAACAGGTCAGATGCAACAACATTATCAATGAGTTGTCCACCAGGTACATTCTATATGGAATGGTGATCCTCATGGAAGATGGATTCGGAAAGAAGAAGCTGACGAATTTCAAGGATAAGTTTTCTGACCACATGGACAAAGCAGGTGACAAGTGCAACGGCAAGGATTTCATGGACTTGTGGAGAGAACTGGTGGATAACACCGGAATCTATATTGAGAAGCCTATTTTTGAGTAAGGAGTTCTAAATGGCAGAAAAACGAATGTTCAGTGCAAAAATAATTGAGAGTGATGCTTTTTTGGATATTCCTGCTACGGCTCAAATGCTTTATTTCCACATCTGCATGAACGCTGATGATGACGGATTTGCGAACAATACACGGAAAATCATAAGGATGTGCGGTGCTTCTGATGATGATTTGAAAGCACTGATAGACAGCAGATCCTTTTATCTTTCGATAGCGGAGTTGTGTTTGGTAAAGCACTGGCGCATTCACAACTACATTCCACCGGATCGTTACAAGCCGTCATGCTATGTGGACGAAAAAGAAAAAGTCGGCATAAAGAAAAACGGAGCATACACCACAGACCCTAAAAAGATTATTTCTCCGGTAGAGGGGAATCCGAAGAAGAGTTGCTACGACAAAGAAATCAAACTTGATAAGAGGTGATATAAATGCAGATGACCGCATATGAACTGATGGCAAACTATGAAAAAGCAGATGACAAGGACAAACAGATTCAGATTCTTGCGGATTTGAATCACATTCCGGTCGATATGGTGTGTTTTGTTATTGACAACAGCAAGAAATTCGATGTTTTAGAGACACCATTGTCCACGGAAGAATTTGCAAAGTGGTGTGAGACGGAACTTGACCGTGTGGATGCTCATATCCATGCGCAGGAAATATATTATAGAGAGCTTTGCAATTTATACAGAATCGCAAGTACATACGGGAAAGGAGTGTAGTCCCATGAGAGAGGAAACAGGAAACTTTCAGAACGGTGATTTACACTACATGGCTACACATCCGGTTGCTGATGCTATTAGAATCGGACGAACGAAACCATATGACTGCAGCTATCCTCAATTTGCAGAGAAACCAAGAATTGCAGAAAGGAGCAAGGATGGAGAGATTGACAGAAAGAAATCCGTCATGGATTGATGATGAAATGTGGGAAAGGGCATGCGAACCGGATTGTGAGGAAATAGATGCTGTTTATCGAAAACTCAAAGCCTATGAGGATGCCGATGAACAGGGATTGCTCCTGTGGTTGCCTTGTGGAATAGGAACTACTGTTTACGAAATAGAAAATAATACAGATGCTTGTTTTGAATGCAGCTACTTTGTAAATGCGTATTGCGGTGATTGTGAAGATTTTTGCAGTAATAAGGATGTGCGTTGTAATAATGGAGATAGATATAGTCATCCGCAATACGCTGATAAGCCTTTATGTCAAAAACATTTTTATGAAATTGAAGAATATGCAATGAATAATATTGATATGATTTTTAACCGAAGAAATGATTTTGGTAAAACGGTCTTTTTGAGCAGAGAGCAAGCCGAAGCCAAACTGGCAGAAATGGAAGGTGCGGAATGACACAGTATTGTAGATATTGCTGTTACTTCTGCGTAGGAGATGCAAATTATTGCAGCAAGAAACAGCAGACCATGAGTGACGCTGTGGCAAAGTCTCCGAACCGGTGTCACAGTTTTGCACTTAATCCCATAGATGCGTTTGGGGAGAATGAGCGAGGATACAAGCCTCGGGAGCCTAAAAGGAAGCAGTGTGACGGGCAAATGAAATTGGAGGTGTAGAGGATGAAAACAGTAACAATCGAACTTATTGACGGATATTTTATCGAGGTGGACGAACTGAACCACACTCTGAAGCAGCGATACCAGGGAGAGACCAAGGACGGTGAGAAAAAGTCTGCTGAGAGAATTATCGGATACTTCCCCAGTGTCAGAGCATGTGTGGAACGCATTGTAAAGCTTATTCCACTGGACAAAAACGATGGCAAGGTAATTTCTATGCGTGAGTATGTTGACGAGGTTGAAAAAGCCTTTAAGAGAGTTTCCGAGTTGAAGTTGTAGGAGGAATGAGGATGCAGGATAGATATTTATTCCGTGGAAAGCGGATTGATAACGGAGAGTGGGTTATTGGAAATTGTATTGATGATGGTGTAACAGGGCAAGTATTTATTCATACAGTTGGTAACTCGGTAAATGAGAGTGATAAGGTCGGAGAAGAAGGATGTTTGCAGTTTGTGGCATTTGAGGTAGCCCCAGCCACAATTTGCCAGTGCACCGGACTTAAGGACAAGAATGGCAAGCTGATTTGGGAGAATGACATTGTAAAAGACCTCTTTAGTGATACAGCCGCACCAATCAGATATGGCAGTTATCAAAGTTGTTTTGATAGCACAAAAGTAGAACATGTCGGTTTTTATGTAGATTGGTCTGGCAAGTACAATAAAAATTACAGAAAAGACTTGGGTTACTGGATTCATATGGTTGATGCAGAGCTTATCGGGAACACGATTGACAATCCGGAACTGTTGGAGGAATAGCCATGACGGAGAATGAAGAAATAGAAAGATTCCAAAAATGCGTGGAAAATAATGGAAAATGTGAACGTTGTAAATTTTACGTTAATTGTGGAATATATGAAATGGAAGAATTGGCAATCAAGGCACTGGAAGAGGTGCAGCAGTACCGGGAGACTGGATTAACACCTGCACAGGTAAGAACTCTACAAATGGATTTTACGGGGTGGATGCAGCTGGCGGATGAGTACCGGACAATCGGCACGGTGGAGGAATGCCGTGAAGCTGTGGAAAAGCAGACGGCCAAGAAACCGGATTACGAGGGAGACGGATACTCTGACGGACAGCTTGTATACGATACGTGGATTTGCCCTTCCTGCGGTCAACATTATGAGGTTGAGTATGACAGCTATGATTATTGCCCGAGTTGTGGACAGAAAATTAGATTGGAGGGATAGTGATGATGGCAATTAAACCGATTTTATTCAATACAGAAATGGTTCGGGCAATTCTGGACGGGCTGAAGACCTGCACCCGGCGTATATGCAAAGATGCAAATGAGTATACCGTACCGGATATGGAATTTTACAATGCCGACAAGAGAACTTATGCAGTACATAACTTTGCAGATAAGAAACATACGGAGAAGTTAAGCATAGCAGAAAGAACTTGTCCTATCTGTCCGGGCGACATCCTGTATGTCCGGGAAACTGTATGGCAGAAAATAGGGTACTATTTGGATATTGACGGAGAGACAAAACCGTCATGGTATAACGAGTTTAAGTACGTCGCATCAGACGAAAAGCCAGAAACGGGGTGGAATTATAGTTGGGCTAAGCGTCCATCAATCCACATGCCGAAAGAAGCAGCTCGTATCTGGCTTAAGGTCAAGAATGTGAGAGTAGAGCGGCTGCAGGAGATGAAGCCGGTTGATGTGATAAAAGAGGGAGCTTATCCTGATTGTTGGGATTGTCTTAATACATACGGAGAAAGCGGTTCGCAGTGCTGTTATGGGACAGAAGAACAGTGCAGTCAATGTGATGAAGTGATGATGGAATGGGAAAAACTTTGGACCTCCACCATCAAGAAATCCGACCTTAACCGCTACGGCTGGGATGCGAATCCTTACGTTTGGGTGATATCGTTTGAACGGTGCGAGAAGCCGAAAGGAGTGTGATGCAAATGGGAAAAATTAGTAAAAAGACCTTTGTTGTGGAAGTGGCAACAGACAAAGAAATATTCGAAGGATGGCTTGAAGAGAAAATCCAAGAAATCTATTGCATGGCAGTTGATGATTTCAAGGAAAAGGCTATAGAAGCATTTGCAAGATTCGATGCATTACATGGCTATCCTTCTGTTGCTGATTGCGATGATATTTTGAATGATGTCGCTACTGATATAAAGGAGCGTGATGCAGATGGAACTCATTGATTATACCGCCCTGTATGCCGAGAATGAGGACTTTAAGCGTTACGTTGACCGCTACTGCGTAAAGCACCGTATCAGCGTTGCAGAAGCCTTACAGCATTACCTGGTACAGATGGCTGGCAGACAGTACAAGGAACAGGCAGAAACGACAATAAGAAAGGAATAACGAATGCCCGGTAAACCGGGTTGGTGCGCAGTGAATAGGGGTGGCGCACTGGAAAATTACAACACCGTGGCTATAAGGCTTACTGATAAGCGTATGCAGAGCAAACGAATGGTGATCCACGATACAGCATTTGTAGCGTGGTGTTATGACGGAAAAGCTAAAGGTGTGTTGGATCAGCGCAGGAGTATCATCCTTTATGGCAGGATACCTTGCAGGAGATGTTGATAAGTGGATTTACATTGACATTGCCGACCAACATGAGGATAGCATGAGATTTATCAAAGATTGCGAAAAGGCAATCGGAAAAGAAATTGAAGTACTTAGATCTACGGAATATGGATGTGTGGAAGAGTGTGTCCGAGCGTTCGGAGGATTCCGCAGCGCAGGCAACGGATTTGCCCCATGTACGAACTGGCTGAAAAAGCGTGTCCGTAAGCAATGGGAACAGGAACATAAGCAATACGACCTGACCTATGTGTGGGGATTTGACCTGCGAGAGCGCAACCGGGCAGAGCGGACAGTAGAAAGCAATCCGCAAGCGGAGCATGAGTTCCCGCTGATCGACCGGAATCTATCAAAGGAAGAGGTTCACGGACTGTTTGTAGAGAACATTTCCTTTTCCCCGACCGAAGATGTATGACCTGGGATATCCGAACAATAACTGCATCGGATGTGTCAAGGGCGGTATGGGGTACTGGAACAGGATCCGAAAGGACTTTCCAGAAGTGTTTGAAAGCCGAGCACAGTTGGAACGACTGGTTGGGTATTCCATTCTGAAAGAGAGTGACGGGACGCCGTTATATCTCGATGAACTGGATCTCAACCGTGGAGACATGAACACAGAAATATTCCCGGATTGTGGAATCATGTGCTATTTAGCACAGAAATAAGAGAAAGGAGCCGAACCAGCGCGCATAAAGGGTACCCGGTTCCTGAAAAAATGACTTACAGAGAGTTTTTAGAATCAAAAATAGAACTGGCGCAGGACAGCGGATTTGTTGTGGATCCTGCGAAAATCAATAAAACATTGAAGCCACACCAGCGGGACGCTGTGATGTGGGCACTGAAAGGCGGCAGACGGGCACAGATGCACGTATGTCCATTGCAACTGGATATTGTGGAGCGGATCATCAACAGATACAGTAATGAGGGCGATACGGTCTATGATCCGTTTGGTGGCTTGATGACAGTACCCATGACAGCGGTGAAGATGCACCGATACGGTAAAGGCTGTGAACTGAATCCGGATTACTTCCGGGATGGTGTTGGGTACCTGCAGGCGGCAGAGAATGAAGTGGATGAGCCTACTCTGTTTGATTTTATGCCGGAGGTGATGCCATGATTAACGGAGAACTGATCGTTGACAACTTTGCCGGCGGCGGGGGCGCGTCCACCGGAATAGAGATGGCAACCGGATACAGTGTGGATATTGCCATTAACCATGATCCGGAAGCTATCCGGATGCACAAAGCGAATCACCCATACACGAAGCACTATTGTGAGGATGTGTGGCAGGTAGATCCGGTGGAAGCCTGCGGCGGGCATCCGGTGGCTCTTGCCTGGTTTAGCCCGGACTGCAAGCACTTTAGTAAGGCGAAAGGTGGCAAGCCAAAGGACAAGTTTATCCGTGGACTTGCATGGGTAGCCTGCCGGTGGGCGGGACTTGTCCGGCCGAGAGTGATTATGCTGGAGAATGTGGAGGAATTTAAGACGTGGGGGCCGCTGAACCGTGGGCATCATCCGATTAAGAGCAAGCAGGGCAAGACTTTTGAGCGGTTTGTACAGCAGCTTACAGATTTAGGATATGAAGTGCAATTCAAGGAGCTGATCGCCGCTGACTACGGTGCGCCTACTATGCGCAAACGGTTCTTTATGATTGCTCGGTGTGATGGTAAGCCGATTATCTGGCCGGAGCCGACACATGGTCCGGCGGACAGCGAGGCAGTTAAGGCTGGCCTGCTCAAGCCGTATGTGGGTGCATACACGCAGTTGGACTTTTCGCTCCCGTGTCCCAGTATCTTTGATACCTCGGAAGAAATCAAGGAAAAATACGGGATCCGGGCGGTACGTCCACTGGCTCCCAAGACAATGGAGCGCATTGCCAGAGGATTAAAAAAATTTGTGTTGGAAAATCCAGAGCCTTTATCATTCAGTGCAATCACGGTGGTGAGCGTAGACCGAACGACATTAGAGAGCCAATGCCGACTATAACCGGAAAA
>CYGL01000461.1_pt1 | contig 16133 bp, 18 predicted proteins | sample 485531 | NCBI WGS metagenome assembly CYGL01 (sample SAMEA3497897, study PRJEB9818) | human gut metagenome | reverse complement strand
GGTTATCTGGCGCGGATTTTGATGGTGATACGGTTCTTGTTATTCCGACCGCTAAAACCAAGATCAAGACGTCAAAGCCTCTTGAGAAGCTTAAGAATTTCGATCCTCAAACTGCCTATCCGGCATATCCTGGAATGAAGGAAGTCAAGACCGATAAGGGTTGGAACAAGCAAAGAAAGATGGGTGATGTTTCCAATCTTATTACGGACATGACTATTCGAGGTGCTACCACAGATGAGCTAGCCAGAGCCGTTAAGCACTCTATGGTTATTATTGATGCCGAGAAACACAATCTGAACTGGAAGCAATCATATATCGATAACGATATTGCTGGTTTAAAGACTAAGTATCAGGTGGCGTAGCCTTTACCCTCGTCATACGCATACCATTCATCCCATTGAGTGAAAGGATCGTATGGATTGTCTACTGTAGTGAGTCGGACTGCCATGCATTCACCATCCTTTCACTTTATCTAAGCACATCAGCTATCATGCTAGAAGATACTCCCATAGCATCTGCTATCTCAGAAATGCTGTATCCTCTAGTTTCCATAGCCTTTGCTCTAGCTATCTTTGCTGTAGACATAACCTTGGCATCCTTAGGCATAGCTCTCTGCCTTAGGACATCTAGGTCAGCATTGTTTACTATCTCTTTAAGATTGCTAGGCGTAAGTGCTCCAGACTGAATGGCTTCCCATTCCTTATCCGAGATCGTAATCTGATGTTTCTTAGCCCCAACCTTAAGCCTGGCCTCACTAAGAGCCCGTCCCTTTAACTTCTTAATATCGTCTTTGTCTAGATCAGGATTCGCTTCTCTTACTAATCGGACTTTAGAATTAGCGAGAAGCTGTGCCTTGCGTTCTAGCGGGCGGTTCTTTTTAGCTCTATTCAACTGAGCATTTAGTGAGTCTACTTGCTCTCTGTATTTAACCTTAGCTTCTGGGCTATATGGAATATACTTTGTCTGCCTACTATTTTTGCGAGCTTCGTTGGCTAAGGATTTAAGTTTATTTGAGTGGTCGGCATATATAGCTTCTATCCTAGAACCAGACGATAGAGAATATGCATCCTTAGCTTCACCTAATTTAGTAGTCTTGGTGGTCGCTAAAATATCCTTACCAGTCTCACGGTAGACTTTCTTACCCTGAGAATATAGCTCCTTCTCAGAAGGAGTCATTTGAGAAATATCCGTAACCTGAACACGCTTACGATATGTTCTACCCGTAGCTCTATAAACTTTCTCGCCCCTAGAATATGCCGCTTTCTCAGCCGGAGTCATAATCTTAGTGTTGGTTATTTCCTTACGCTCAGGAACCCTAAGATCTGCACTAGCTTTAGAAATAAGAGTAGACGCTCCAGCCCTAGCGCCACCCTGATACTTAGTCTTTAAACCAGCAATATCGTTATCGATATATGATTGCTTCCAGTTCAGATTGTGTTTCTCGGCATCAATAATAACCATAGAGTGCTTAACGGCTCTGGCTAGCTCATCTGTGGTAGCACCTCGAATAGTCATGTCCGTAATAAGATTGGAAACATCACCCATCTTTCTTTGCTTGTTCCAACCCTTATCGGTCTTGACTTCCTTCATTCCAGGATATGCCGGATAGGCAGTTTGAGGATCGAAATTCTTAAGCTTCTCAAGAGGCTTTGACGTCTTGATCTTGGTTTTAGCGGTCGGAATAACAAGAACCGTATCACCATCAAAATCCGCGCCAGATAACCGCTCAGCTACTCGAGGATTGATGCCGATAGCATCCTTCGCGTTCTTAATAAGGCGGTTGGCATCCTGATTCTTGTTGTTGACTGTCAGAGTAGGGATCTCGAAAGTTCCTGCATGAGGATATCGAATGAGCGCGACCTGCTCGCCATCTCTAAAACCTGGAGCGTAGACCTCGGTCTCTTTCATCTTAGGGAACGGCAAAATAACCTTAGAGGCCTGACGAGGCAGTCCAGCTGCCTTAAGATCCACAGAAGCAGAATCACACTCGTCAGCAAATTTATCAAGAAGCGATTGACGAATCGTCGGGTTCGTCAAAGACATGATCTCCTTGAGAGACTCCTTCTTAATATCGTAAGCGAGATTCAATTGCTTCTTGGCCAACACTTCCGGCTGCTTTGAAAGTACCTGAGAAGATATGGATCTGCGCCACTCGTTCCAGTTACCTTCCTCGTTCACAATATTAAGTGCCGATTGCTTCTTCTTACCGTTCTTGTCTGTGTAGTAACGCTGAGCCAAAATAAGATCGTCTTCTCGACGAATATTAGCACCAAACGGATTCTCAGGATCCGACTTCATCTCCTTAAGAACCGAATTATCCTTGGTTCCTAGGAGTGGTGTTCCTTTCTTCTTGTTCGTATTGAACACAATATCAACACCATCAGGCATGTCATCACTATACATGGCCATACCCTTTAAATAATGTGTTCCATCAACTGCAATACGAACCTGAGCGTATCGAGCAGCTCCTAAAGAAATATCGTCCACACCACGACGAAGCTCGATCACACCATCTTTGTCAATTCCGCCATCTTCGCGGTAGTTAACTTTAATGCGCTTTGAAGATATGCTTACAGGCGGCTCAATCTTACGAATCTTTCCATCACTATCGGAATATAAGCCTGGCGGTTGAATGCGATCGCGATTCCTTGTGACATCAGAATATGAGACCCCAGGAGGAGCCAGCACCTTAATAGTCGTTTTATGACCGGTTCCAAGCTGCTCAACAGGAATATAGTACATGTTGTACCCCTGATCCTTGAGCAATTGGATCGAGTTGTCCAGAGACGTTCTGCTGACTCCTAATATACTTTCGGCACCACTACCCACGTCTACGTATTTCGTGTCAGAGATGACGTCCTGTAGCGCCTCAGCGGTAATTCTGGACCGACTCTTCTTGATACCCTCTGGATTCTTCAAATATGAGCGAACTGTGGACTCTGGCATACCCATTCGCTCTGCAATGGCGACGTTAGAGTACCCCTTTTGCTTGAGGAGCCAAACCTGACCATACAAAGCTGCTTTAGCATCGTTCTGAGCATTAGAATACCGAGCCTTGTAGTTCTTAATCGGAAGATCGAAATATGACGCGATCTCCTTGTCGGTCAAACCATCGGATTTTAGCTTCTTAACTGTTCCGTAAAAATCGATCGAGTTCTGATAAGGGTTCTTACCAGAACCTTTAGGATATCGCCCAGAGTGAGGCGACTTTCCATAGTGATAAAGTTCATCCTCACTCATTAGTCCTCCATTCGTATCTCTTCTATCTTGCTGTCGAAAGTAACAATCTTGTCCATGATGTGAAATATCTCATCGGCTTCTGGCTTGTGAACCATTACTTCGTCACTCTGATAGATCCTAAGCTCGATATCAATCTCACTTGGATTCACGTCATACTCGAGACAAAATAACGATGCGTAGATCTCGGGTTGAAGCATTGAAACCTTGCTGATGCCGGTCTTCAGATCGTGGATTCGAAGAAGATTTTGTCTAAAGGATATAGTATCGGCTGTTCCAAATGCATTCGGTGAGTAATATAGAACCTGCTCTGGGGTCATCTTCAAACCAATTGCATCATTCACATACATGTTAAACGTCTTTGGCTCGTCAGGAAGCTTAACACCCATAGAAATAAGACGCTGAGCAAGCTCATGCATCTGAGTTCCGCGAAGAGTAGCCAAGTACATGGAATATGTCTGCACGAACTTCTCTTCATCATAGTTGACCCAATGATACTTACTCGCACTAAGGTATGCGTGCTTACCCTCAAGATTCGAATGCCTGTTGAAGATCATTGAGGACTTCCTCCTTATTCTCGGGGTAAACAAACGCAGCGTAACTCATGCTATTCAAAACATCAATGTAGTACCGCTGATTAGGTCTGATAGATGCGTGCGACGATCTCTTACACTCTAAAGCCGCCCATCGATCCCTATACAAAATAAGCAGATCAGGGAAGCCTTGAATATAATTCGCATCGTTCTTTAACACCACACAACCATCAAAAATATCCTTTAGATCTCGAATGAGGTTGGCCTGGAAAGTGCTTTCTAAAGAAGGCATAACCCTCCATTCAAGAAAAATAAAAGAGGTAGAACGGAACTATAAAGTTCACATTCTACCCCTCTCATTATAGCCTATGTTTTTTATGCGAGTCCTGTTTGATGTGCAAACAGACGCTCGTTAAACTCTCTTTTCCCAGCTAGGCACCTAAAAATTGACGAATCGATGGGGGCTCTCGATCTGATTCTGAAGTAAAACAAGTCGGTGTATGGCGTAGTAAGCCTATCAATCCTGCCAGCTGCTTGTTCCATGATTTTATACGAGTAATTGAGTGAGTAAAATATGATCACGTTGGTCTCTATGCAATTCCAACCTTCTGCGCCAGCTGTGTACTGAACCAAATATGCCCATCGCTTCGTACTAGGGATCAATTCGTGCTTGTGTCCGTTCCATTCGGAATACGAGAGTCCGTTCTGAGCCATGAGATCGCGTAGATCTTCAAGTTCGTAATTGAAGTTGTAAAATATAATCGTCTTTGGATACTTGGCAATCAAATCCTTTACAACTCTTATACGTTGCGGATCTCGGTTGATCACTTTTCGCATTAATGAGCATGCCTCTGAAATATCCCTGATCGGTTGGTTCTCGATTGGATTCCAACGATCCTTAGCAATCACATTATAATTATTTTTATCGTAGTCGATCAAAATATCCTTGTAATGCCTTGTTGTTGCTCTTGCAAACGGCATAAGGACTGTTACTTGCTGACGCAACTTCTCAAGCTTTCTTGTGCCTACATAATGGTCAACTTTTGGAAATTTGGCAAATCGACTATACACGACGTGCTCACGAATAAACTGCGTCCTATTCCTATAAAATCCGTTCGCCACAAAGACAGGAATATAATCCATCCAGTTGTCACCAGGTGTGGCACTGAGAAGAATCCAATGATTTTTCCGAGCAATCTTCAAAAACGACTTAACCCATACTCCAGAGCCAACAACTCTCTGCTCATCAAATATAAAGAACGCGTTCTCAATAGAAATATACTTCACTATGTTGTTCCAACTATCCACCGAAACTTTGACTCCCCAAGGTTTCGTCTCTTTAGTTGATAACAAAAATGGGAGGCACTCTTTATCCCAATCTAGAGTATCTCTTTTACGAGCAGTCGTGATAATATAGAGATCTCTAGGTGCTGTCATCTTAGAAAGCTCCCCATCAGCGCCTATTCCTCCTCCACATTCACGAGAAAAATAATAGGCTATGGCAGCACGGGACTTGCCAGAGCCGACCCCACCACAAAGGATGGAGCCAGACTCTAGCTTGTCCACAGCATCTTGCTGGTGAGGATATAGTTTAAAACGGGGCATCCTCGGAATCCATCGCCGAGTCAGATGTCGATCCATCAGGGATATCGGCATACTTCTTGTCAAACTCATCTTCGACGATTGTCACATACATATTCTTAACGTATGCCTTTACCCCATGCTTGCCGTTGACTTCCCAATTATATGGGCGAACAACAAGATCGACTCGATCAATGTCCGCATAGTCAAGAATATCAACAGTCTGAGAATTAAGGCGAGTCTTGTTGTGACTTGTAACGAGCCAAATGTTTGGTGGAATAGTATCAAAACTGACAGAAACCTGAATGTAGCAGAACTCAGGGTCCCCCTCTTCACGAGGCTCGCGCCTCTTAACATTCCAACCCTCCGCCTCGAGTTTATCGGCCTCAGCAACTGTCAACTCAACGCAGAAATTACGCTTACCAGCCTGATTAAATCGAGTCTCCTTGCCCGCAAAGTTACGGAACATAATGTGGGCGTCCTCAACAGAAAACGTATTATTAACTCGACCAGCCATGAGATTCTCCTTTCAAGAAAAATCCAACCTACTTCTGTGCAACTGTATCTTGATCCGGATCCCAAGGAAGTTCGTCATCATCTGAAACGAACCATTCAAAGTCTCCGAACTTCGAAATATCCGCTACCGCCTCGTTGACCAAGTTATTGTAATATCGGAGGTCGACTTCCTTCTCCTTCTTAAGCAACTTAACTGATTCAGACTCGAGCCAACGATATCCCTTAGTGCCCGTGACTGCGTAATACTTTCCATCTTTCTCTCGAACCAGTAGTCCGCCACCAGAACCAGGCTTCATTGGCGTAAACTGGCCAACCCGTCCGATGAAAATATATTCATGCCCCTGAGCTGCGGTTTTACGGAGCTCCTCGTCTGATACGTTTTCAAATATAGGATTGACAAAATCGTTCTTTGTCTTGTTACGCTCCGTTAACTCCTTCTCAACGTCTGTCTGAACTGTCAAGCCCTCATTCATGTCAAGATACATTCGCGTCTTAACAGACTTCGTCTCGCATGTATCCTCGAACCGAATCGACTCGTGAGAAAATAGTGTCTTGAACACATAGGGCTGAGCAAATTGTGCGCCTGTGGCCGACCACTTACAATCCGGATTCTTCGACTGGCGCATTCCATCATCGCCGAACGACAACTTAGAAATATACGTTGAGTTATTCACAATGCACATCTTAGAATATGTGGCCTCATGCTCAAACGTATACCCATACTTCTTACCAAACTCAGTAACGAACTGAATCATTTCGTCTGTCACATTAGCAAGCTTGATAGAATCCGTCTTAATATGAACAACCGTCCACCCACGCTCTTGGCATGCATGCTTTAGGTCGATCATAAATAAAGCACCACGCTTGGCCACAATATTATCTATATTACGCGGATCCTTGAACGGATTTGCAAATCGAGCCGACGTGAGACCATATACCGAGTTAATGACTGTCTTCAAGGCGTTTGCAAGGTCCTTGTAAGAATATGATGCTGTGCCGTTCTTCAGCTCTTCCACAAACGGAGCAAGTTTGCCATCAAGAATATGCTCGGCATCGTCATAATTCTGATGCTTGATGGCCACTCGAGCGTTCTTAATATCACTGAATACCTTGGTATACGATCCAAAAAGATTAAGTGCCTCGATGGAAGACGGATGCATTGAAGCAATATCTAGCAGGCCAACGTTTAGAATACATTCCAGGTTCCGCGTAGACATATCCGCCCTCTCCAGGGTCTTCTCCTCGATACGAAGACTTGCCTCGCTCAAACTTATACCCAGGAAATATAGTAGACAGATCCGTATACACAAATTCGGATTGCGGGTGCTTATTCGAACCAAATATGATCCGAGCGGAATGCTGATTCGTAGTATCATTAACGCTCAACCCCGAAAGCTTCGCGAGAATTTGACGAGCTGCCCAGTCACCAGATAGATGCTCAAACACCTTCTCGGTTGCAATAACGTCGTTGTCGCAATACTTTGCAACCGTTGGCCATCTGTTCTCCGGAACAGGCTCGTCCCACGGAAGAGCAAGCTCCTCGTGATGGATACCAAGATCGATCTCGAATTTCTTCAAGCTCTTCTTGTTTCCAGCTGACGCAAAGTCGTACACATCCGTATAGGAAATATTGTACGCCTCTCCAAAGAACGCATTCTTGTCTCCAGCAACAATCTTCTGACTCAGTTTGTAAAGTTCCTCGTTAGAATATCCGAGATAACGAGCGTAGAGAATATGATTGTCGTACTTTCGACAGTTGAATCCGATCAAGCGCATCTGCATAAGATCCTCAATATCAGATGGCTTCGGATTAATCATACGAACACATGTCGTACCGGCTCCCTGATACTTCCAGTTAACCAAAAATAGATTCGGAAAGACCTCAACATCGAAAAATACCAGGCGATCATCATTGTAATCTTCAATCGCACTACTCTGAGATTCTGACTGGAATTTCATCTCGTTGACGAGCTTGATGCAATATTCTGCCTGGTGAGAGCTATTGTTTGCAAACGCGAGAATCTTTCCCCGCATATCGCTCACGTCGTACTTTAATCCCGACTCATACGCATCGTTGAGAATCTTATAGATGAAATCAATACTTGGCTTTGTCCCCGGATGGATCTCTTTCCGAAGATTTCGCTCAAGGAGATTGCGGAGTGATCGTTCGCTTTTAACGCTGGTGAAATTGATCACTTTCTCCTCCTTCAAAGGTAGACCACTAGAAATATGAGTAATGGGGAGATCGTTGCACTTCGAAAGTTTTCTTCGAAGTGAGCTGTTACCAGAAAATACCTTGATCTCGATCCCGTAGGAATATATTCTACTAAGTTTGCTTACATCCCCGTCGTAAATATAGTGAAGATGGATGCCAGCCCCGCTCTTACTAAACTCAGCATACGTCGCCGGCCACTTTCGTGCCTCGGTCAAGTTCAACAGAGGTGACTTGTTTCCTTCATTATCCTTAAGATCAAAATCGATCACAATATGATTCTCTGGAACCTTGACGTAATGAAGCTTCGTTGTGTCTATATCCTTGAGCTTCGTCTTACAGTTATTCCATTTCTTCTTTGGTGTTCCGTCTTCGGTAGCATACTGTGCCGGACAATCAGCCATTTCTTTATCGAAGACAGATTCTGTACAATTTAGCTCGAGCTTCGCCATTCCGCCAGGAACTTCTACAAGTTCTTCGATAGGCGTGAATACCCCCTTAAATTTCTCTTTGAGAAACCCAATGTACCGGCTCCTCATCTGCTTTCCATCGATACGTGTTATCTCTTTAAAATCTCGGAAATAGTTCTTCAATTCCTCTCGAAAAAGATACATCGGAAGAGGATTCTTGATCTGAGAGTACTCACAGTATTCCTTGTACATAGAATATGCTTGCCGAAGACCGATCCCATCTTCCTTCTCGAACGTAAAGTACTCAGACTCTACAAAGTTGAAGAATGTATCGGTTTTGAACATCATGTTAATCGGATGATACGAAGAATAATACTCTTTACCTAGCTCTCTGTAAACCTCTAAGCAATGATAAGCAATGCCGTTTAACTCAAACGGTATCTTCCCCATTAATTCAAAATATCGAGATTCAGGGATCTTACGACCAGATGGCTTTACGTCGATAAGCCTTCGAATGATACCAGACTTTGCATCGGTAATCTTGACTGGCCTGTTCGTAGCCATGAAGAGAAAGGCATTAATCTTGCTGGTATACCCGGATTTATACTTCTCATTGAGCCACATCTCCTCATGAGAAATAATGCTATTTAGCTTGGAGTTGTCCTCAATCTTAGACAGATCACCATCGTGCTGAATTGCTACGAGCGGATTGTCCTTAAACACCTCTGTGGAAAATGAGTTGTTGCTACTAGCTAGAGCTTTCGCTTCAAACGTGGCATAATATCCTTGAAACAACTGCTGAATAATGTTGAGGATCGTCGACTTTCCTGCCCCAGCAGATCCGTAGAAGACGATGAATTTCTGAATATGCTTCGAATCTCCTGCAACCACCGATCCTATAGCCCATTCTATCTTCCGTCGTTCTTCTGGATCATAAAGTGTGCCGATCAGTTCATCGTATGCATCATAGTCTCCATCAAGCAGAGGATAAGAAAGGCACTTACTCCTATAGTCATCTCGGCTAGTTTCTTGACCGGCAAATGTAAGATCGTCATCCAACTGGTGATAATTGTCTGGGAGATTCTTGATCCACTTCTTGTATTGCTCCCAAGATTTCGTAGAATTAGAATTCATGTAGTTGACGATTATGTCGCCCTCAAAATATCCATCGACTTTATCTTGATAATATTCGTTGAGTTCGGCATCAATCAATCGGGCAACGTCAAGTTCACTTCTAGACCACTTGTGATTGTCCTCATCCCAGATCGCATAGAATGCCCCTCCTCGAACCATTAGATCCTTGAAAGCTCCATTCAAGAAGTCAGGATATACGATCAGTTCCTTTTTATTGATGATCTTTTGCCGGATCTTGAAAAAGTCCACAAAGCCCTCCTTTCAAGTATAATTGTGTCTGAGGCAATCTAAGCCTTTTTAAGCCTTTAGAACCTTCAAACTGGACACTTATACCAGAGCATCTAAAATCTCCCGTTAAAAAGGCTCTCATTGCCTTACAGACGTATCTGGTGATACCCTTTGGTTGAGAAAATTCATTCGGACCAAAATCTTGAGGAATTTTATGATTTGAAGGTCTAAATTCGCCCGAAAAACCTCTTTTTGACGGGGTGTGACACTTTTTGAGCACTTTTACCCCCCTATAACCTTTTATATATACCCTATTTTTAATTATATATTATTTTATATAGAGTAATAGTAAAAGTGTCACAAATAGTAACCTACCAGGGATTTTGCCTGTCACAAACCCCGTCAAAACATATTCGTTTTGTGACACTTATTCGTCACAAACCTTTAACTTTCAACTTTACAATTTCTTTACATTTCGGCCCAAAATGGCCATGTTACACTTTTTTTCGGAAAAATGTGTCACACATTTCGGCCCAATCCATGACTTCTCAATCCTCAATTGGGTAATTCTCAAGGAAATAGGCATGCATCTGGTACCAAATTTCAACATTTCGTTGGTCTTTTTGAGGGTGTTTGAGGGGGAAAAGACCCCCCAAACCATCATAATTGTAGTCTCGATCGATCCAAATTTGTACAATTCTGCGACAGATTTGATCGTTCTGAGAGGTCTTCCAACCCTCGTCCGAGTCCTCAAAATGATCCAATTGCAGGTTCTGGATCATCTCCCAGAACCAAATAATTGCTCTATCCCCCTTGTCAGGATCCCACATAACATCATCATTAATACGATAGGCAAGAGCGATCAAGACCTCAAATACACGGATACTAGAATACCGCACGTCCATGAAAGCTATGTTCGGATACTCAAGTCGGTGGTTAGAAATAAAGTCCGCACGCAACCCCTGAGCATCCATACTGCGGTTCTCGTCCATCCCCAGAACCACTTTGAAAGGAATATCCATCAAGACCCAGCACAGATTCTTATAACTACAGTCTGGATCATCAGCCCCTACTAACCCGCAGAGGCATGCAAAATATTCATCGAAGACTTCATCTGGGGAGACTGTGATGAGTTCCCCCATCTATAGCTCCTTACTGTGAACTAATAATAATATCATCATTGCTGCTAGGTGAGGCATCAAGGAATGGTTCCTCATCAGGATACTTCTTGTAATATGCTTCCCGATCAGGCGCAATCTCATAGTCGACCTGATTTTTGCTCATCACGGATATAGAGAATCGGAGCATCCCCTCCGGTAAAGACTCCGTTCTTCACAAACCACTCAAATATACGGTCATTCGTCATGCCGAGTTGATCCTCAACATAGATCAGAGACTCGTCCTCGTTATCGGCCACAATATGATCGCCAAGATAGTACGTATATGCAATTTTGTCGTACCAATCTCGTTCCTTCAAATATTGGGTCTCGTCAATGACGTATGGAGTTTCCTTGGGGGCCTCTTCTATGTATTGATCCTGCGATTCGTCTTCTTCATCGTCGTCATCAGAAGAAATATCGTCCGAGTCATCATCGGCACCCTCAAGCCTTGGGTCAGATTCCTCCGGGTGCTCTCGCTCAGCCATATGATTGTCGAAATCAGAATCCTTGGTCTCGTCAGAAACTCGCTCAAGTTCCTGCTTGATCTTCTCAGCTGATTCCTTCTTAACACCATCTACCTGTGGTTTTGTTGCCTCGTCCTTAGAATAAAAGGCCGAATAGTCGCGAAACTTCTCTGTTTTATCAGCAGCCTGAGAATACGCCTTATTTGAATCGGTCTCAGTTTCGTCATGGTTCTTGACAAAGGTCTTTATTTGAGAAATATAGAACCGTCGAACCTTCTCGGTTTCATTGGTCAGCTCCCGATTGAAAGCTCTCCTCAGAAAGAAATATGTCACGCCAGATCCAACACCGCCACCAATTACAAAACTTACCAGAAGACTAATTCTCATTCTTAGCCTCCTTCGCGTCAAGCTTGCCCAGTTCTTCGCGAATCTGCTGCTTCAAATATAGCTGACCGTTCTCGAATCCCTTTTCATAGGTCTTCTTGATAACCTCAGAATCAAGGTTCAAAATAAGATTCTCTAGCTTTGTACGCATGACAAAATCCGCAACTTCCCGCTGACGATCAATGGGCACCTCGTCCACACAAGTATAATCCTGACTCAAAGTAAGCTCAATGCGATACCCATGTTCGGTTCTGAGAATATCGCACATATCCGCTAAGGTCTCAGCCACGAGGAACTCCTCTCAAGAGTTTAGAAGGACAAGAATAAAGACCCGGGTAATTCAGGATATCTTCCCAGAAATTACCCGAGCCCACAGCATCAAGTCCTGCATTACTTCAAATAAGGTCGTACACAACCCCGTCAACATTGAAATCCAGCAGAATAGACGTCTCGTCACCATTAACGAACATCCGCTTTACCTCGTCATCAGCGTCGAAAATGCCGAAGTCGATAAACCCGTCAGCCTCACCAAGACCATGAACCCAACCGACAAGCTGACCAGCCTCAGAACGCTTCAGACCAAGTGCATCATAAACCTCGTTCAGAAACACGTGACCACGAGAGATGAGAAGGTCGTTCATATAGCTCTGAACCTGCTTGAGGAAAATAAGATTCTGCTCAGAGTTCTTACTCCAGTTCTCATTCGCCTCATCGAAGAATCGAGCGTACTGGCTGACAGAATTACCGTTAATTACAAGGCTTTTCTCAGTAACGGTCTTCTTCTTGCCGTTCTCATCAGTAACCTTCTTCTTAGTAGTCTCCTCAGCCATGCCGTAATAAAGCTGAGTATCCTTGTCTTGACCAAACTCCTCGACAACACGACTACGATACGACTCGAAAGACTGCTCACAAGCCTTAAGAGCTCCCAGGAGCGCCACGTTGCGCTTACGCAGAATACCCTGGGCACCAAGTAGACAGCTAATACCAAGCGCCCCCAGAGTGATTGCGGGAAGATATGCAACAGTCAGATTCTTGATGGTCTGGACCTTGTTGACGATGATATCACGCTTGAAATCCTCATCAGAATACATCTGATCCTCAGGGATATCAATCTCTCCATTATGGACTGCGTGGATCTTTTCACTATTCTCCTTGCTCAGATCAAGAATATCATTAACCTTGAGCGTGGCACGACAAGCAAGAACCGTTGACCCGACAATTGCGCCGATACCTACAACCGTCAGAATCTCAGGGCTATGCTTCCCCACGAGAAGCTTTCCTCGATTAGCGGCAAAGATAACACTCGACTTAATAGTTGACAGATTCATTACAACTCCTCTTCAAGAGATTATACGTCTGAAAAAAATAGAAGGCTATGTAATCCATAACCTTCTATTCTTCTTAATTACTTAAGAACACAATTAATTTCCTTTAAAGCCTTAACACCATTCTCCACCTTAACGCAAGCACGAGCATACGCCTCTGGTTCCAGAGTCTTGATAAGCTCCTCGACTGCTGTGCCACCCATTACGTAGCCCTTCACAATGCCGAATGCCTTACCAAATTTGTACCCGACATATACTGAAGTGGCTACCACAACACCGGTGACCACATAGTTCTTATGATCCTTCAAGAACTCGATAAACCCGTTCGTGTCTCGTCCGTACATTACGATCTCCTTTCAAGAGATGTTTACGACTTCATTATATGCTATGTAAATTCTGCGATTTATCCTACATAGACAACATAATAAGAACTAACAATCCGAGTGTTAACAACTTGATAAAGGATGAGTATACTAAAAATAAGAGAAAGAGAACCGAGCAAGCTAGAAAAAAATACGATAAGTTCTTCACGTCAACGCCTCGTTCTGTAATTATAGATCGTTTCAAAACTAGGCGATCGCGTAATACCAAATAACACAGCTAGCTGATAGATCTTTCCGTTCGTATTACCTCGAGTCCACTGTTTCCACGTTCTGACCCACTCACCGATGTTTAATTTGGGTCGATTTTGCACCATAGTATACCCATCCTTCTTTGAAATATGTTTAGAAGCGAACCTGATCCTCCGGGATCGCAGGGGGAAGATCCAGCAAATATCCATCCCGAACTCGACGAATAATGGCATTGCTCAGGTCAGTCCACCCGAATTTATTATCAGTAAACCTACTCGGAATACGCACCATGTCATACAAGTCCGCGACGGAGACGAAGCTATACTCCTCGATAATATCCGTCATGCGGCCAAGCACCTCAGTTGCTTCCCCGCGAGATCCTAAGATAATATCATCATTATACTCGCGAATAGGGCGCGTTTCACGAACTCGAGTTGGCTTACGCTGAATATTTTCTCGAGAATATTGATCATAACTTACATAATGACTACGTTTTCTACTTTGAGAAGACGAGGACCGACGCTCACCGAATAAAACCATCTCAAGGCCACCGGTGACTGCCTCACTGATCATATCCTTTGCTGCGGGGATCAGAACATCATAGAGAATATAATCGCCAACGGATTTGCTGTCATCATCAACAATAAGATCCTTAAGTTTACGACCAAACCCCTTCTTACGCTTTACAGCAGCATGCTCGACAACCGGCTCGATCGTCTTGTGAGGAACGTCATTCTCTGTCTGCTTACGACCCTTATATGAGTTTCCAGGAAGATCTGGAATCTCCCGGGTCTCGATCTTGCTCGTGGGCATCGGCGCCTCTGCCATGGTGAGTCTCCTTTCAAAAAAAAATGAGAACCCATGTAGGATTCTCATCTATAACTTAGTTCTCTTTCTTCGGATTCATTACCTGTTGAACATGATCAGCAACATCGTAAAGATCATCAACAAATTCGCATGCGTACTCGCTACAAGCATTACCGATGACTCCACCAAGACAAAAACCACCAATAGTTCCAACTACCAAACCAACTGGACCTGCTCCGGAAAATGTCCTGGCGATGTTCGTACCGATAATGCCTCCAGCAATACTTCCAGCAATACCGCTAACTTGCTTCGCAACATCCCAACCGTCGTTTTCCATGTTAATCTCCTTTCGAAAGATTACTCTGTCATTATATAGTATGTTTTTTCTGCGACTGCTCGTACTCAGTCTCCTCAAACAATAGTTTTGCAAGTTCCTCGAGAGTATAATCTTCTGGTCTACAAATATCCAGATCTATCATCTGTCCCCAAGTACATATTCCACGATATCTTGACTCAGACGATAGACGTGTTTATCGCTTGTGTGCCAGACATAACACTTAAGATTCGGGATGAATTGAATCTTGTGTATCGGAGGAAACGGAGTCGGAGGATCCATTTTTCTTTTCATTAGATTCCAATCTCTTAATCCAACGCTTAGATTTTTTATCAAGCCATTCCTCGATAGTGACCCCTCGAAGATCTAGACGCAGAATCCCCGCGCAAAGTAATACATCAGAAAATTCCTCAACAACGTCTTTAAGTACTTGAGAATATGACTTTGGTGTTGGATTAGTTGACTCTGGAAATGTACGATTAAGCTTTAAAAGTGCTTGAGCAAGTTCGGCACACTCCTCAGCCATCTGAGTGTTAGCATCATGCATAGATATAGTGCTTCGGATCTTCTCTATACGCTTACGAACCACAGGAGAATAGGTAATCATGAGCATCCTAAAATATAGAAATCGGCTGGTTCTGTTTAGCAGCCATTTAACCAGCGCGTTATAGACTGGCACCGAGAATATACAATGGTGCCCCCACTGGGAATCGAACCCAGATCTTGGGATTAAAAGTCCCCTAGTCTAACCGTTGACTTATGGAGGCCTATAGAATCGTTACGGATCAAACATCATCGTGTCGTGCATGGTAATCAATCTCCTTTCAAGAGAATTTAATTCAGAGTTGGTGGGACTCTAAAATATACATGGAGCCCTGATTGTAGGATTACAAGGCCTATAGTCTATCATTGATTTAACAGGGCAAATATGGTGCCGGTGGTGGGATTCTGCGTCTAGATCTTCGAGGGGTCACTATCGAGGAATGGCTTGATAAAAAATCTAAGCGTTGGATTAAGAGATTGGAATCTAATGAAAAGAAAAATAGGATCCTCCGACTCCGTTTCCTCCGATACACAAGATTCAATTCATCCCGAATCTTAAGTGTTATGTCTGGCACACAAGCGATAAACACGTCCTATCGTCTGAGTCAAGATATCGTGGAATATGTACTTGGGGACAGATGATAGATCTGGATATTTGTAGACCAGAAATGACGTTATTTTTGCTGAATCTGT
>CYGL01000460.1_pt1 | contig 16144 bp, 22 predicted proteins | sample 485531 | NCBI WGS metagenome assembly CYGL01 (sample SAMEA3497897, study PRJEB9818) | human gut metagenome | reverse complement strand
CACGGAATAGTCTGTCTTGTTTCTAGTAAAAACACTAAAAACTCAGAAGATCTTAGATTAAAGATGCTTAAAAAAGCTTTTGGTGATGAGATTATCATTATTACTCATTCTAGTGGCAACATTAATACTATATTAAGAAAATGTCCTCTTGATATAACATCTCTTTAAGGTAGGGTTATACTTGTATCCACCACCACAAATTCTTTTTATTACTCTTCTACCATTTAAGAATCTGATCACCTTTTCTGGTTTATTATTTTCGTTTAAAAATCCTAAAAAATCCATTTTAATCTCTTTTTAATCGATATTTATTTTATTTTAAGGTTCTAAGGTTCTATAGAAATTCATAATCTCATCATACATAGAATGAATTTCTTTTGGCGTATTGTTAATAAAGTAATTTTTGTTATTGATATTTTTTATTATATTAGTAGCAGATACCCCGTCTTCATTGTCTATATCTCTTTCTATTTCTTTTACTTCTATTATTGAGTATTCTAACTGTCTTTTATAATCACTAACTCTATCACTCCCACAATAAAGAGATGTTATATCAAGAGGACATTTTCTTAATATAGTATTAATGTTGCCACTAGAATGAGTAATAATGATAATCTTATCACCAAAAGCTTTTTTAAGCATCTTTAATCTAAGATCTTCTGAGTTTTTAGTGTTTTTACTAGAAACAAGACAGACTATTCCGTGATCATAATTCTTTAATTGATTTTTAATAATAGAATAATGAGCTGTTGATAAGACTCTCATTTTCCCTAAGAATAAAAAGTTTTTATTATTTTTGGTGTTAATAAACATATATCTTTTAGTTTGTCTAATTAAATCTTCTTTGATTTGTAAGTCTGTTTTCTTTTCGTTTTTGATTTTTAATTTAAGATCTACTATCTTTCTAGAAAGAATATCTATTTTCTTTTGGGCTAGCTCTAACTTTTTCATTTGACTTGGGTCTAATTTAACACATCTCTTTAAGGTAGGGTTATACTTGTATCCACCACCACAAATTCTTTTTATTACTCTTCTACCATTTAAGAATCTGATCACCTTTTCTGGTTTATTATTTTCGTTTAAAAATCCTAAAAAATCCATTTTAATCTCTTTTTAATCGATATTTATTTTATTTTAAGGTTCTAAGGTTCTATAGAAATTCATAATCTCATCATACATAGAATGAATTTCTTTTGGCGTATTGTTAATAAAGTAATTTTTGTTATTGATATTTTTTATTATATTAGTAGCAGATACCCCGTCTTCATTGTCTATATCTCTTTCTATTTCTTTTACTTCTATTATTGAGTATTCTAACTGTCTTTTATAATCACTAACTCTATCACTCCCACAATAAAGAGATGTTATATCAAGAGGACATTTTCTTAATATAGTATTAATGTTGCCACTAGAATGAGTAATAATGATAATCTTATCACCAAAAGCTTTTTTAAGCATCTTTAATCTAAGATCTTCTGAGTTTTTAGTGTTTTTACTAGAAACAAGACAGACTATTCCGTGATCATAATTCTTTAATTGATTTTTAATAATAGAATAATGAGCTGTTGATAAGACTCTCATTTTCCCTAAGAATAAAAAGTTTTTATTATTTTTGGTGTTAATAAACATATATCTTTTAGTTTGTCTAATTAAATCTTCTTTGATTTGTAAGTCTGTTTTCTTTTCGTTTTTGATTTTTAATTTAAGATCTACTATCTTTCTAGAAAGAATATCTATTTTCTTTTCAGTCTCTATTGTAAGAGGACTTATTTTAAGAGCTATTTGTTTAGCTAGTCGATTAATTTCTGTTCTATAATCACTCTCTAATTCAGGTGATAATAGATATTTGTCTTTCTTTTCTTTTCTTTTTGTCTTGTCTAATTGATAAGATTGTTGTATTTTATAAAAAGAATCTTTTGTTTTAAAAACATAACCCTCTGGCCAACCTCCATATCTAGACATTAAAGACAATAGAGTATCAGAAATTTGATTAAGAAAAGTTTTAGGATCGTTTGATAATTCTATTTTAACTAGACGTCTTTTAAACTCTTTGTCTATTGAATCACTGTTCAGTATATCTTTTAATTTTCCTTTAAACAAACAATAAGGTGTATCTATGTTTAATATCTTTGCTGTTGTTTCTATATTATTGTTATTAAAACTTTCTAATGGATTAGATATTAACTTGCCATTATTAATCTCAAAATCAGTCTTAGAGCTAGCTAATAAAACAGCATTTAAATTATCATAAGAAGACATTAATGTGTCTTTTTTAACTAAAAACTCTACAAAATATTCAGTGTTTATTGGCAAAGAGCTATAATCAGCATTTTTAAGCTTATTAAAAATATACAAAAACTGAGACTCTCCAATGCTTTCTTTTTTAATTTGTTCTAGTGAGAATTTGATTTCTTCTGGATATATGATAGTCCCTTTATAGGCTACTATCCAATCTTTTTTGTAATTGTTAGTATTACTTCTATGTATTAAAGTAACCTTAATGCCATCTAGCTTTTCTTCAATTTCTATATCTTGATTTAAAAAGTCTTTGATTTTATCTTGGTTGTCTAAGACTTTAAAGAGATTTTTTATTGACAAATCAATCATTTTATTTTCTAGATAACTAGACATCTTTTATCCTTTTGAACTTTTATAGACGGTATTATACCTAAAAATAACTTAAAGAAAAATAAAATATTAGAATTAAAAGAATAATAGAATAGCGGGACACAAGGAGTCCCTCGAATACTATATTATTTATAGAAATTCAATAGAATTCTAAATCCGTTAATAAAGGACTCTAGAACGATCTAGAATAGCGATTAAGTTCTAGATGATTAATTATATACTCTAGACTGTTTTGGACTATTCTAGATCGTTCTAGAGCGTTCTAGGACTATAATTCTTCGTCAATAAAATCATTATGTTTAAAAGAATAATTTTTTGAAACATAATCTTTAAACTCTTGATTTTGAATAATATCATTAAAAAACTCTTTAGAATAGATATCCTTTTCTCTGTATTTTTTATCATCATTGGCTTTTTGATACCATCCTACAGATGGCTTTGTTACTAAGCCTGTCTCTAAGGCAATATCTAATAGACCATAATAAGGATTAAGACCTCCATCATACTTAATCAAATATTTGAGCTTAGAATGCTCTTTTGAATATCGTCCTTTTCTAGTCTGAGCTGTTATTATAGCTCCTTGTATCTCTCCGTCTGATGATTTGTCCTTAGCTTTACTCGTAGCCTGAACAATACTAGAAGATGCGAAATAGATACCTTTGCCTCCAGGGATGGAGTCTAGAGAATAGGCGTCCATCGAGGAGTAGATCTGATTGACTACAAATACAGTCACATCAGAGTTTAGGAGTAGCTTAGAAAAAGAGTTTTTCTTTTTAGAAGTAGTCATATCAACAACATCTTTACCAACAGACACATCATCCACTGTTTTAGAAGACACCAAAACATTCCAAGAATCTATGATAAAAATATAATCTTCTTTTTTATCTTCTATTTCTTTCATTATACTCATAAAATGGGACATTACTGATTCTAAAGATGTATTTTGAATAACAATGATTTTCTCAGGGTCTATTCCTATTGATTTAGCCGTATCAGGTGAATAAGCCTTTTCAGTATCGAATAGAATTACATTTTTGTTTTTCTTTTGAGCGTTTTTAGCTATTTTAAGACTTATAATACTTTTACCCAAAGATGAATCGGCGGCGATCATAGATACCTTTCCAACAGGGATACCTTTATCAATACCCCCACCGAATAGAATATTCAGAGTCCCTACTCCTGTAGAAATGAATTCTTGTTCTTTTTCTACTAAAATATCATTAGCTATGTTTTTAAGTTTTTTAAGATTAGCTAAACTCATTAATTCTCCTTGTTTTTATTAACTAAGAAAATGCTGTAATTACCCATAATTTGTTTTAATTTGTGTTTTGAACAAAACTCTAAGATCTTAGTTGGATTTATCTTAGGAGTATTAATATTCTTATACTCGTTTAAGATATTATCTTGTAATTCTTTTGGTATAAAATCAAAATCTATAAGGACTTTGTTTCTATTATAATTCTTAGAATAGATATGTTCTTTATCATTATGAATAATCTCTTTTATTTCTTCTATCTTTTTCTTAGTAAGAATAGAAGTTTTATAGATATCTTTTTCATTCTTAGTCTTGCCTTTATTCTTACCTGTTTTATAAACTTTGTAAATGTCGTAGTCTTCTATAAGTTTTTTAGAAATAGACAACTTAAAGAATTCTACAGGATCAGAACAAAAGACATCATTTTCTCTAAGATAAGACAGAAAAGGACTAGAAAACTCAGTCTCAGATACAAGATTAGGGATGTTATCTGTATCATCTCCTTGTATAATATGTAATTCTAAATCTTCTTTAATTTCTTCTAATGAATGTCTTTTTCTAAATTCTTTTTTAATAGGATCGTAGATATCTATATTATATTTTAAAAGCTGTTTAAAGTCTTTATCACTAGACAAGATAATAGTCTTTTCTTTTGTTTGGAGGGCTAGCTTTGATAATACAGCTATAATATCATCACCCTCGGCTTTATTAACCCTTAATGTTTTAATCCCAAAACAATCGCTTAAAGCCTTTTCAACTTCATCATAGACTTGATAGACTTCATCAAAATTGATTTCTGATTTATCTCTTTCATCTTGTCTATTGGCTTTATAAAGTCCATAATAATCTTTTCTCCAAGATCCACCCTCTAAACAACAGACTATTTCTCCGTATTCTTTAAAGTTTTTTATAAAATAACCAAAAGAAGTCAAAATCCCGTTTATAACAAAGTCTTTAAAATCATCAGTGATGTATTTTCCATTTTTCTTTTTAGGACGAAGAGTAGCAATAGAAGAATAGAGTATTCTTGAATTCAGATGAGCAAAATCTACTAATATCATTTTTATCCTTTAATTTACGGGGGCTAGCCCCCTTTAATTTTAGTCATCTAAAGACGATAATAAATCATCAATATCATCATCTAAATCATTATCTTCTTTGACTTTTACTTCTTTTTCTTTCTTTGCCTCTGACTTTACTTCTTTCTTAAGCTTTTCTTTTGGCTCTTGGTCAAAATCTTCTTTGTCTTCTTTTGCTTGTGTTTTTGATTTGTAGCTTTTACCTATTTCTTCATTGAAAAACTCACTAGCAACCTCTTCAAACTCATCTTTATCCATTGTGGTAGGTTGATATTTGTTAATAAAATATTTTAATTTAGATTTTAAATCATCATAAGACAAGAAATAATCTTTATCTAAGAATTCACTTAAATCATATGTATTTTCTTTTAAGTAGTTTTCAGCGTCTTTATCTTTTTTAAAATTCATAAAAGCACTTGGTTCTTCTATAGTAGTAGAATCGTAGTTTGGAAATCCTGCCACCTTTTTTCTTCTTAATTTAATATTACATCCCTCTTTCATCGGATTCCAAGGATTTTTATCATCTTCTACCATACTCTCTTGAAATTTCTCAAGAAGTTTAATACCGAATTCCCATAAGAATACTTTCCCTTCATTTTCAGGATTCGCTGGATCTTTTATTACTTGAATATTAGCAATGTAGCTGTTTTTATAATTAAAGTTTTTAGCCTCTTCTTGTCCGTCTTTGCCTTTATTAAAAAGACAAGACCTAAAATCACTTAAAGGACATTTCTCCCCAATAGAAATAGGTAAATCATTAATAAACCATACATATTTCTTATTAACATCATCAAATGCTTTAAGAGCACATTTCTTCAAGTTAATGAATGGCACTCCATTCTTGTCTAATAGAAGTCTTATTATAGCTTGTCCCTTATCGGTCTCATCTACAGCAAGTTTCCAAAAGCGGGTATCAGCTTTGTATTCTTTCTTTTCTTTAAAATTTGTTTTAGAAGCAAGGCTACTCCAGTCCATTTTGTTAAAATCCATTATATTTCCTTTTAATAAAATTAGACCCATAAGGATCTTAATCAAAGTCGACTCTAAGTAGTCGCTTTTATTAAAACTCTTATAGAATAGAAAAGTAATACACTTCTACCTTAGGCGTTTTTTCTGTAACTTTTATATCATAATATTGTTTAAAGTCTTTTTTATCAGAATTATCAAGTTCTTCATTGTCTATTCTGTTTTGTTCTTCTTGTTCTTCTTGTTCAAAATCATCATAAAAAATCTTCAAAATCTTTAGAAAAAAGACTCTGCGAATTCTTCTCTGTATTCTTTTAATTCTTTAAACCAAGAATAATACATTACATAGATATTATAAGAGCTTTCAGATACACCTGATTTCTCACCATTTTTTTCATAGTCATCTATTCTGCTTTTGATTAGATCTATATGTTTTTCTAATAATGTTTTCATTTTAACCTTTCTTTATATTATACTATAATAAACCTTTACTAAGGCTTAAAAACCTTTTTGTAATTCTTTAGAAACATTTTCTAAGAATTTTTGTGTATCTTCATCTAAGCCTATATTAGAAAAGTCTTTTAATTCATTAAAATGTTCTAATTCTTGTTCAATTATTTCTTTTATTAGACCTATAAACTCCTCGTCTAGCTCTATTAAAGCTGATGTGTTTTTAGCAATTGTATAAAGAGAATAGAATTTAGAGATTGATTTCAATTCTCTATTTTGAACGAAGTCAATCATCTGGTCAATAGTCTCAAATCTACTAGAAATTGCATCAGGTAATTTTGTAAAATCCATAGAGCAGGCATAACCTAGTTCCATAGCTAAACCAAAAGTAATTTTAAAGATATCTAACTCTTCATCAGAGTGTTGGTCTAAAATATCTGATATTTCTTCTAGAATCTCTTCGCTGTCTATTCTACTAGAATATCCCTCTAATCCTGAAAGAAATAGAATTCTTTGGCTTAGTCTTTTATATAAAACAGCATCGGCTATTTTATTAGAACACAAGTCATAAAACACGGCTGGTAATAGACTATCATCTGAGCTTTCATTGATATTTTCTAACCAAGTAAAAAGCTCTTTTTCTTTTTTAGAAACACCCTCTATATTAATTGTATTTTCTATAAACATTTTTACTCCTTATTTTAGATTATGATTTAGCCACGGCTAATAAGATTTCTAATGAGTCTATATCAGTAGAGCTAAACAACATTACTCTAGAATCTGTTTTAGATTTATATATCGAAACAGAATAATTCCCGTTAGGTATTCTTTTTAATAAGCTTAAATTTGCCGTTACAGCAAAATCTTCATTAGATTCCCCATCAATTATTGTTTCAAAACTATTAGAACTCTTTTCTAAGCCTTGTATTTTTAATAGAATACCGCTTTTAGAGCTTGATAATATTAGATTTGGTAGATCTTTTAAAGTGTTACTGGCTGTCTTTAAGTTTTTAAAATCTTCAGTTGTTAATTCAAAATTAGCTATCTTTTCATTCTTCTTTACTCTTTCAAGCAGACTTAAATCACAAGAACACTCGTCTTCTAATAATTCTACACTTGAAGTGTTGTAATTAATACTTGATTTTTTATTAGATATCTTTATAGTCTTGTCTTTTAAAGATATATCAGGGTTATCAATAAGACTTACAGCAGATATAAAATCGCTTAAAGAATAGATACCGAATTCATTGAATTCTTCTTCATCTAATTTTGACATATCAATAAAAGCCTGAATGCTTTTACCCTCTCTTATTGAAGAAACAGGGTAAGAAAATATCATCTTGTTTGATATAGGATTAAGGGACTGAATTACTTTTAATGTTTTCTTATTTAACATTTTTACTCCTTTTGGTAATTTTATTGAAGAACTTTCCAAGGTTCTCGTCTAATTGCAGAACTTGTTAGCATCAGATCTGATTCCTTATTTCTTTTTATGTAGTAATAGTGAATTCTTTCACGATCAGGGTTAATTTCAAAGTCATACTCATCTTCTAGATATTCATCAAAATTAGGGATATTGGCATAACTTTCCCAATCTTCATCAGGATCTATAGAATTACGGTAGTCTAAATAATCTTCATATTCTTCAAGTAAATCAGATAATCTGATATACTTATCCGGGATCTTATCTGTATAGATACCTTTTGCTCTAATATCCTTAGCTACATAAAATGCATCGTTAAAAGTCATCTTTATTTCTCCTAATATCAAAGTGTTTTCCAGTCATTATCTTGAAGATCGGAGAGGGTAACTCTTATATTTGTATTCTCGTCGTTTTCTACTCTAAAATAAGTCAAGACTACATATGTAAAATTAATCATTTTCTCTACCCATTCTTCAAAATTAGGCATATTAGAATACAACTCACTATCCTCATCAGGATCTATACTTTTACAATAATCATCATAATCCTCATCTAATGTAAGTAAATCAGAGAGCCGGATATAAAGACACTCTCGGTAAATTCCTTTTGAACCGTCTTCTATGGCTTTATCTAAAGCTTGATAAAAAGTCATCTTAACCTCCTTTATAAAGTTTCTTTTATTGACTTATGTTTCATTGTTACTCTTGTTCATAAAGATAATATTTTAAGATATTAGAAAAATCCTATTTAGATAAATCTTGTTTAAACTTAAGAGCCCCCATCAAACATACTTTCCATATCTCTTACATTTTTAGTATTCCATTGAGATAAGTCTTGATTAAAAGACAAAGCATTACAAAACATATAGGACATATCTCTTACATTTTTAGTATTCCATTGAGATAAGTCTTGATTAAAGCTATCAGCCCAGTGAAACATACTAGACATATATCTTACATTTGAAACATCCCACTGAGATATATCAGAATTAAACTTTCTAGCGAAGTAAAACATAAACACCATATCTTTTACATTAGATGTATCCCATTGAGATAAGTCAGCATTAAACTCATAAGCTTTATAAAACATACAATGCATATCTCTTACATTTGAAACATCCCATTTGGATATATCAGCATTAAACTTGTATGCATTAACAAACATACAATTCATAGTTCTTACAGAGCTAGTATTCCATAGCTCTATACCCGTAAAGTCTGTTCTTTTAGTATCTTTAAATAATCCACTCATATCATTGATAAAGCTTGTATCAATGTCCCTTAAACTAATACTCTCATCTTGGACTAATAATTGAAGTATTACTTTTTGTCTTTGGTATATACATTTTTGCTCCTTTTGAACTTTTTAAATTAAGGTATTATAACTAAATTAAACTTAAAGAAAAATAAAATTAGTAAAATTACTAAAATTATTTCGCCAACTCAGTGATTATTAGAGCGGATATTACAATTATATTAATTGTCAATAATATAGCAGTAGTGTTTAGAAGTATAGCTTTTGTGATTGTATTCATCTTTTCTCCTTTTGAACTTTTTAAATTAAGGTATTATAACTAAATTAAACTTAAAGAAAAATAAAATATTAAAAGTTTTTAAAAAGTTTTAATACTAGACTTTTTCTTTTTGTTAAGTGGCATTATAACCTAATTAAACTTAAAGAAAAATAAAATATTAAAAGTTTTAGAAGTTACAAAAATCAATAGAACAAGGACTTAAATTCAATAGAATTCTAAATCCATTAATAAAGGACTCTAGTGGGCTCTAGAATAGCGATTGAATTAAATCAAGCTAATTATATACCATAAACTGCTTTGGGCTATTCTAGAGCTCTCTAGATCGTTCTAGGACGATATTTTAAAGACAATAAAAAGTCTTATTTTAAAATTAGAGTATTAACTCCGTTTTCAATTACTTCTTGTTTAGAATAAAATAAGGCTTTTATTTTTATTATTACTATTTTTAGTGTTTCTTTAAAAGAGCTAAAAAATATAAAATCAATAAGCCCAGCTAATATTATAAAATATAACAACATAATTACTCCTTTTAATTGGCACAACTTACACAATAAGACTTAGACATCGCTGTGTCTAGAACTCTACAATAATAGACTGTCTTTAAGTTATTTTGAAAAGCTTTTAAAAGACTATCAGAGATGTCTTTGATATTATCCTTTTCAGGGGATATTGTTAGCTCCATAGACAATCCTGTATCTACCCATTTAGTAATTCTGTCAGTAAGATCTATTATCTCACTAGCAGGGATGTTTATAACTTCTTTATAACCCCAAAAGTGTTCTTTTAAGTATTTTGGGACAACAGGGACATTTACATTCGACAATGTCTCATAATTGAACTTATTAAACACAGGTAGATAACTAGCAGAACATCCACATAATAGAGAAGTAGAAGTATTAGGAGCCACTGCTACTAACATAGCGTTTCTTACACCTTGTTTGGCTTTTTCTAATAAACTAATCCAATCTTTTTTCAACAAAGAATCTTTCTGTAATTGTTTAGCTGTTTTACCTAAAAATAATCCTTGTTTAAAACAACTCTTGTCGAATAATAAAAAAGATCCCTTTTCTTTGGCTAATTCAACAGACTGTTCTAAGGTATTATAAGCCAACTCCTCGAATATCTCTTCTACTTTGTTTTTGTCTTTGATATAGTCAAGTTTATGATTAGCTAAGTAGTCAGCTACTCCCATAACACCAACACCAATGACACGGGTTTCTTTTGAGTTTAATTCACCCTCTATAACAGGAACTTTTGTCAAGTCAATAGCATTATCTAACATCTTGACTGCCTGTCGGCTATACTTAGATATCTCTGATAAGTCTTTCATTTCTGAAAGATTAAGACTGATTAGATTACAAGTATGAGTTCTTCCAGGAGTGAATGATGTTTCTACTAGTCCTTTGTCTGGGTTATAAGACTCTTTAAAGTCATAAGACGGACGGGCTATTGAAAAAGATTCACAACATAGATTAACACTATTAATGAATTGATTATCAAAATAAAAAGGATTAGTCTTATTAATATTGTCTTTATGGGCTATATATAAAGATCCTGTTTCTATATAGACTGAAAGAATCTTTTTCCATAAGTCTTTTGCTTTTATTAAACTAGAATTATAGATCTTGTTTTGCTTTATCTTATCTTTTATCAATTCGTAATTTTGATTAAATTGATTAATATCAACAGGATCTATAGATAATGTTTCTATAACAGCTTGTCTGTCTAATAATACCCAATCGTCGTTTTCAATAACGGCTTTTATAAACTTATCATTAATCACAACCTGTGGAAAGATATCAAAACACTTCAATCTTATATCGCCGCCATTTTCAGTTCGCATTTCTATAAAATCAAGAATGTCTTTATGCCAGATGTCTAAACTAGCTGTTAAGGCTCCAGCCCTCTTACCATTCTGATTAAAAGAGCTAATTATATCATTAAGAATCTTAGTCCAAGATGTTATTTTATTTGCTCCGGGATATTCTTTTATATAGGCATTTGATGGTCTAAGACGTCCTAAATAAACTCCTACTCCACCGCCGTTTTTGCTAATCAATGCAATATCTTTCAGAGTCTTAGTAATACTCTCTGTATTATCATCAATTTCTGTAATAAAACAAGAGCTTAAATTAGCGTTAGGACGTCTTAAATTAGCCTTAAAAGGAGTAGCTAAGCTTATTTTTAAACGAGATATAGCATCATAATCTTCTTTGATTCTTTGTAACCTGTTTTCTTTATTTTCATTAATATTCAAAAACATAGCTGTTACAATATTAGCCACTTGGGGTAATTCTACAATAGACTTCTTGTTTTTTAGTAGGTATTTCTTTCTAAGACTTTTCACGGATGAGATTGGCAATATCCAATCTCTTTCTGGTTTTATAAAGGTGTTAATAATATCAATATCTTCTTTAGAATACTCTTTTAAAACAATCTCATCATAATGTTTTGCTTTTACTAATTTTTCTATAATAGAAAATAGATCTGTTTCATAACAGATCTTAGTGTTTTTGTATATTTCACTATGAAGTGAATACATTTCTAGCCTACCAGCTACAATAACCCAATCTGGTTGTTCAATAGAACTTAGACTTAAAGCTGTGTTTATTAACTCTTCTTGAATTACAGAAGTCTTGATTTTGTTCTTAAACTTAGTCTGTAACCTAGACTCTAACTCTACAGGAGAAAGATCTAGATCTTTCAGAGCAAAAGAAATGATTTCTTTGATTTTATGGACGTTGAATTCTTCAAATCGTCCGTCTCTTTTTGTTACTATCATTTTAGAGCTTTCAATACTAATTTAAAAAAATCTCCAGATTCTTCATCATTGTCTGAATAGTTTTCTATTTTTGTTACTTCTTTACCATCTAGCAATTCAATAGCATCATATCCATATAAGTAAAATGTATGATATTCGCTAAGGTCTTCTGTTCTATCTTCAGGGACTAAGGCTATGTTTAACATAACAAAAATACCATCAGAGCTTAGATGAGATACACTAATCCTTATAGAATTTGTGATATCAAGGTTGTTTTTATAAAAGCTAATATCAAGCCCTTTTAATTCTAAAGACGGAGATTTAGTCAATTCACTATATTTTATTCTGTCTATGAATAAGTCTAGGGCTTTTGCCTCTTGGTTTTGTAGTTTAAAAAGATTTTCTATGTTCATTTTTACTCCTTTTAAGATGTTAATTTTACCTATAAATTGCTTAAACTAAGCTTAATTTCTTTATTGTTAGAGCTTAGCTTTATTCTTTTTCTATTTTCTTCTGAGACTATGTTAAGCTCTGAATAATCTTTAGAATTTAAGATTTCTAGAACAGAAAACAGATTATCCATCTCTTGTTTAGAAACTTTTAATAAAGCCCTCTTGCCACCTGAACAACAATCTGTTCTGATTTTCACTTCCAAGTTAGAGTCCTGATTAGTTTATATTAAGTTTGATAATAAGTATAAAAATACATTTATAAAAACAACAGAAACTATTAGAGCTACCACGAAACATCCGGCGTCTATTAGAGTCTCATATATTTTCATTTTTGTAGAAGTTTTCATCTTTTCTCCTTTTGTTCTTTTTAATTAAGGTATTATAACTAAATTAAACTTAAAATAAAATAAATATCATTATGAATTTTAATATTACTAAAAAGCCAGAATATAACTTATTTAGAAAGCAAACAAAAGAGCTTATCAATCTATACGGAGTAGAAGTTACTTATTGTGTTACTGATAAAGAAAATAAGAACTTGATTTTAGGAGAACACTCTAGAATAGCTTTTAATCCTGAAAAGATGTTTAAAATATACCTAGCCCCAGATGCCACTGAAAACTGGGGAGGACTTAATTCTTTTAGCTCTTTTGGGTTTCAAAACTTAGAAAGCTTAGTAGCTATTATATCAGCAGATGATATGGAGATGATACATCCTGATATTGTTAATTTAAAAGGACAAAATCAAGACTTTATTATACAAGACTTAGTCATTTTTGATAGTGGTAAGATAATGGAAGTCACGATGATGAGTCCTATTGTAGAGGGGCAAAATAACCTCTTTGTTTATTCAGATTCTAAAAACGCCTATAAGCTTACTTTAAAAACTTTTATAGACAATAATACAGATACAGGACTTATTAAAGAAGATCCAGAACATAAAGAACAATACGAGAAAATAGAAAACTTAGAAGAGATTTTTGAGCTTAACCTTAATCAAACAGAAGAGATTAAGAAAAATAAAATAGACAAGAATACTAAGAAGTCTATCATCCCTAATAGAGATGATAGTAATTATAATCGACTTTTTGGTAACTTAGGCTAATGACTTATCTATGTCTGTCTTTAAGTAAGACATTAGCAATTGTCTTAATTCAGGGTTTTTTAGTAATATAGCCCTGATTTTTCTTATAGCTGTTTGAACCTTTTCTTCTGATACAGAGAACTCGTTGATTTTCTTTACTCTCATCTTATTCTCCTTATAATGTTTCGTTTATACGATCTTGAATTTCATTCATAACTCTGTCTTCTAAGTTTTTTAGAGTAATGTTATCTATGATTTCTAATCCCACTGGGCTAAAAGGTATATGGATATTAACATCAACTATATAAGTTTTAGAAAAGCCACAAGAAAAGTTATAAACTTCTTCTTTTCTAAAAGAAAGATTAATTGCCGTGTTTTCTTTATTACACAACACCTTGAAGTTTTTGGCATAGTCTTGAACTAGATCTAGCTTTTTATCTAATTGAACTAAGATTTGATTTTTCATTTTTGCTCCTTTTGAACTTTTAAATTAAGGTATTATAACCTAACTAAACTTAAAGAAAAATAAAATATTAAAAGTTTTTAAATATTTTAATACTAGACTTTTCTTTATTCATAATCGGTATTATAACCCTTTTTAGCTTAAAGAAAAATAAAATATTAAAAGTTTTTAGAATTGAATAAAATAGAAGTTTAGAATTACAAGAGGGATGTTATCCCTCTTATTAATTATTAAGAAAATTATTCTTTAATAGGTTGTTTTTTAGGATCTATCTTAGAACCCTTAAACATATTTGTAGTTACACATTTTTTATCAAGTTTCCATTTAGATAAATCAGCGTTAAATGTAGAATTCTCGAACATCTTAGTCATATCAATAACTTTACTAATATTCCATTTTGAGATATCGGTAGAAAATCTAGTAAAGGCGAACATTTTAGACATACTTATAACATTTTTAGTATTCCACTTAGATAAATCAGAATCAAAATTCACTGCCATATAGAACATACTATCCATATTCAAAACATTACTAACATCCCATTTAGAAAGATCATCATTGAAGTCTTTACACATATAGAACATTTCTTTCATAATTTTTACATTTTTAGTATTCCACTTTAGAAGTCCATCGCCTTTAAAAGAAAAACAATTTTTAAACATCCTTGCCATATTCTCAACTTTTGAAACATCCCAACTCATTAGAGTAGTAGAAGAGAAGTTTTTACAACCCTCGAACATACTAGACATATTTCTTACATTCGAAACATCCCAAAGGTGAAAAGATACATTATTTTCAAGATCTCCACATCCCTCGAACATTCCAGCCATATTAGTAACTTTTGAAGTGTTCCAAGTTTTTATTCCGGGTAATTCACTTCTATAATAATTACTTTTATAGAATAGTCCGCTCATATCAGTGATATACTCAGTGTTAATATCACTAAGAGTATGTCTATCCATAATAAGACTTCTTAACTCTTGTTTAGTTTTTGGTGTTACCATTTATTATCCTTTTTAAAAATTAAGTTAATATAACTTATTTAAGCTTAAAGAAAAATAAAATATTAAAAGTTTTTAGAATTGAATAAAATAGAAGTAAAGAATTAGAGAGGGGTATTAATACCCCCTTAAATTAAGTTTATTGACGAACATCGTTGTTGAATTTAGGACACCACTCTTCTTTTTGCCTTGATGCCCCATCAAACATATCTCTGGCGTCTTTTACATTTTTGACATTCCACTTAGATATGTCAGCATTGAAGTTAGTTGCCTTTGCAAACATTTTTGACATATCTTTAACTTTACTTACATTCCACTTAGATAGTCCAGTTCCAACAAAACTCTTTGTATCATAGAACATCCCAGACATATTTTCAACATTTGATACATCCCATTTAGATAAATCAACATTGAAGATCTTTGCCCTAGCGAACATATTTCCCATATCTTTAACTTTACTTACATTCCAATGTTCAATACCTTGAAAATCTGTTCTCGGATTTCCCCCATTATAAACATAATCTGAATTATTAGAGAATAATCCATTCATATCAGTAATTAGACTAGTGTCAATACTACCTAGAAAAATATTACGATCCGCCACTAATTTTGCTAATTCTTTGTAGTTTTTTGGACGATATTTTATCGTTGGTTGTGAAACTTCGTTTAACTCTAAAAACTCTCTAAAATTAGTCATTTTGAACTCCTTGTTTTAAAAATTAAGTTAAAATAACTTATTTATGCTTAAAGAAAAATAAAATATTAAATCTATCTTAATTTCAAAAATAATAATAAAATCTTAATATCTTTGTAAATGCTCAGAAAGATTCTTGACTTTAATTTGATTTTCTAAATTAAACTTTTTTAAGATATAAAAAAGACTTAGAGCTCTTATTTTCTTTTGAATAAAAAGATTAAAAAGAGTATTAATATCTTTTATTTGGTTATCTTTGGTATATTTATAATCTTGTAACAAAAAGTCTTGTAATTCTTTATGTCTTGTTTAAAAGAATATAATTCGTTATTGTTTATTTGGCTAAACATTTCA
>CYGL01000459.1_pt1 | contig 16186 bp, 20 predicted proteins | sample 485531 | NCBI WGS metagenome assembly CYGL01 (sample SAMEA3497897, study PRJEB9818) | human gut metagenome | reverse complement strand
GAAGATATATCGCAAACCATAGGTCTTGCCCGTAGTCTCGACCGCCGATGATGAGGTTTATACGCGCATCGTAGCTCATGGTGCGCGGCCAGTCGTAATGATTCATCCAGTCGATCATATCACTCTCCCCCAACAAAAAGGCCCCCCGCGTGAGACGATACGCGGGGAGCCAACGGGTCTGGTTGCATTATAGAGCTTCTAATATTGCTAGTCAACAAAAAAAAAGCCTCCGCGTTGTTTAAGGCGGAGGCCATTGGGTCTGGTTTTTTTTTATCAGATAGATCTTGGTCAGATCATGGTCAAAGGTTCAAGCACGTCAACTATCTCTTTATAGATGTTTGCTTTGATAATGCAATCATGTGCTTGTGAAAAATCTTGATCATCAAGATATGCATGGGATTTAACCAGTTGATAGTTAAAACGCGCCGTTAGTATATTATATAAGCTTTTTATCTGTGTTTGTAGGATACTATCTTCGTCGTTGTTGCAAACATCCATTTTTGGAGCGTCCTTTCTATTAATGATTCGCGTGTACGGCATGTGCCGTCGTTACGTTTTTTATTATATCGTACATATATAATAATTCAATATATTTTTGGTAAAATTCTAATATGTATATATTATGAATTACATAATCGCATAAAGTAACAAAACAATGTATGGCAATATATAGGTGTTGAGAGTCAACAACAGTTATGAAAGGAATTATAATTATGAAGTTTACCGCGAGACATGAGAAACAACTTAGGGAGTACCTCGCGAAGGCCGACAAGAACGGCTGTCTGCCGGTAGACGAATGGACTACCGGCAGCGGCAAGTATTCACGAACTCGCGTGCTTCCTCCGTTCGTTGCTCGTTTTGATCGCAAAGAGTATCCGTCTTGCAGTCGGCCACAGATGGGGACATCTGAGCGTGCCGCTTACAATTACTTTATCGCGAATCCGCGCCGCAAGAGTGTTTTGGTGCTCGATAAGGTTGTGTTGTTTAATTTTTTGTTTGATGCAGCGCATCTAGCAGAGTTCTAGAAAGGCGACCTACCAATGAAACATTATTACGCTTTTAATTGGACTAATGGAGTAGGCGCACTCGATAGTAAGACTGGTTTACCGATTGGAGTAATTCAGAATAGCATGCGTTTATCTCAACGAAAATAAACGCCTGACGGAAGATATTAAAAGCTTGGGGCGCGATCGTATATATACTGTTGCTTGTAGGTTCAAAAAAACGGCTATGTGAGAGGGGCCAAAATGAACATGTACACGATTGCCGCGATTCTTGGTATCTGGATGCTGGGAGATGTGGTGACAGGCATCGGCGCGTCGCTTAGCAAGGGCGAGAAGCTCGATAGCACGAAGCTTAGGGTTGGTCTGTGGCATAAAGCCGGTTTGTCGCTTTGCTTTGTTCACCGGTGGACTTGATTACGCGGCACCTTATTTCGGCGTCAAGATCGGCCAGCTCCTATATCCGATCGCGGCCGGTTTCATTTTCGCGACTGAAACGGTCTCGATCTTTGAGAATATATCGGTTATGAATCCGGATATACGTAACTCGAAGATCGGCGAGCTTTTGAACTGGAACGACAAGAAGGAATAGACAAAAATGATAGTGTTTACCGTGCTGTTGTACCTGTATCTAATCGTAGGTATGACGTATCTACTTGCACTTGATTTTAGGCTAAACGGTTTTGACCCGTACGCATTGGGAATCGGCGCGCTTGTGTTTGTGGTTGTATATTGCGTGTTTTTGTGTGCCTGTGAATCATACTGATAGGGAGATGCAAGATGTTTAAAGTTATCGACATTAGCGCTTATCAACGTGGACTGGAGCTAAGCTATCTAGTCGGACAGATAGACGCGGTGATCGTTAAGGCAACAGAGGGAACGAGCTACGTCAACGACTGTTGCGACTCTTGGATTCAGAAGGCGATAAAGTACCAGCTAAAACGCGGTGTGTACCATTTTTTGAGCGACGGTAGCGGCGTCGACGAAGCAAAGTACTTTATTGACAATTGCTCGAACTACTTTTTTAACGTTAACCACGACGTCGATAGCTCATGTATCCCGATTCTGGATTGGGAGCCGTACGACGGTAGCGGCCGCTATATGTACTCAGGTGAGGTAAACAAGGCTGCAAACTATATCCATGATGCTACGGGCATCTGGCCGTGGATTTACGCGAATCCTTGGCGCTTTCGGGACGCGGACGAGCCTATTGAACCTAATTGCATGAGATGGCTCGCCGCCTATCCAGGTACGGTTGACACGTTCGATACTGCAGCGGACGCGACCGCTCCGGAGTGCGATACGTTTGCGGGAGCTTGGCAGTTTACCGCGTCGCTCAAGCTATCCGGATACGTAGGCGGTTTAGACGGGTCTATATATTACGGTGATGCTGCATCCTGGGATAGGTATTGTATCGGCGATAATACGCAGTCGACAGCGCCGGAGGAGAATCCCGCTAGCGCGTCGGTGTTGGAAAACGATCTGTATAAGGTAACGATCGAGGCGAAACGATGATTGTCTTCAAACTCCGCGTCGTCGATAAACATGATTGTACATGGTCTCATATAATCGAAGGTATCGACGCTCTAATTCATTTTATCAATGAAAACCAAAATAAAATAATTGACTTTAGAATCATCTTTAGCGCATAATATTTACAGGAAAGGAGGTAAACACATGGCAAGACAATACGCGCAGAACATCATGCGAACCATTCACGAGACACATGGAACAGGTTACTATATCGAGGCTGGCGAGCGGCATCCAGTAGATGAGACGCACGTCGGAAAGTTCGATGCTGGCGGTTTCTCAATCCTCATGCGGAAGAAGCTCGATAAGCCAAATCTGATTATCGAGCATGTTTCCGTGAAGAGCACGAAGTACACATGTACGCTGGATGAGTTCAAGCAGTTCGCACATTTGGTTGAAGCTTAATTAAGGAGTACAAAAATGAACGAGATCATTAACGCACCCGCTAGCATCGCGCCGCAGACCTTGGAGGAGAAAATGCGTCTGTTTTCCGTGATCAACAACGCGGCTAGCCTTAACGATTACCTGAATGAGATTCCGAGTCATACCGTGCACGTCGTTTATCTGGCGATCGCCAACGGAGTCCGCAAGGGACGCAACGGCGCGCCTGATGCCGAGTGCATCAATTCGTACCTGGTCACCGCGGACGGCGAGGCTCTCATGAGCCAGAGCGCCGGTATCGCGCAGAGCGTCCAGGCGCTCATCTCCACCTTCGGACAGGAAGTGGATTTTGAGCTTTGCGTGATAGAGCAACATACGAAGTCAGGCAACACGATCAAAAAGCTTGATTTCGCCAAGTAGTCGGCAGTGATTTGAATAAGTGCACGCGGTTTTTATCATCGCGTGCACCCTATATGGTGTGCGCACGTGGGCTCATGCGCACACCATATAGGGTTTTTTAATCAGTTAGACAGGGGGTTGCCATGCCGCGTGCTAAACGTAAGTCTGACGAGCTCTACAACCAGCGCAGGCGCGCGCAACGCCTGGTGGTACGTCTAGAGAAGCAGATGAAGACGCAATCAGCGCTTGAAAGAGCAAGCACGGCGGGATATGTGAGGGAATTGCGCGAGATGATCTCGAGGTCGTACATGCCGAAGCTGCGCACGCCGACGAATGACATGGCTATAGCGCTTGGTAACGCCGCGTATGATATCGGTACAAGGCTCGATAGGATGACAAGACCATATCGCCAGCCGAAACAATCCGCGAAGCAACGATCTAATGAGCTGTTCGTCCGTCAGATGCGTATAGCGGCTGCTGGCGGCACGTCATCTATTCGCGGGATGCACCGCGAGGAAATCAATATTTTCTACGCGGCCACTAAAGATCTATGGTACGGCAGCGGTCGCGATCCGAAGAAGAAGAATGACTACATCATGCAAGCAGAGTTCATTCCCACCGAGGACGGCGGTATGCGAAAGCCGAAATCGCTCGCGGAGGCCTATAGATACGTCATGAAGATAAACGCGGAAGCGCGCGAGGCCGCTAAGAAATTCCGTTTGCGAAACGGCATGGTCGGAGATACGCGCACTGAGATGAGCACCGAGTCCGATAGCGATATGGACTATCCGGAATACATGTATCTCGTCGTTTGGCTGTAACAGGGAATGGCCAGCTGCAAAAGGTTCGCGATCGCAGGCGCCTATGACACCGAGACGACGAACATCATCACCTACAAGGAGGATGGGGAACTCGACAGCGCTCGCGCGTTCCCCGTCCTATTTATCTACAACGATCTTACAGGTGTTAGATTGCGTACATATACGCCAGATGATGACACTGTGTCGTTTTACCGGTATGCATCGGATTTCATCGACCGCCTGGTGGATGTGGTGGACTGGGGACACAAGACCGGAAACATACCGGTGATATGCGCGTATAACCTCATGTTCGACATGCAGCCTATAATCTATCGGCTTAACCAGCTATACGATATGCAATGCGCGGCGCAGTCCTCTACGCATGTATACACGCTCGATTTGATTGATGATGACGGAAACATACAATTGCGCTTCTGGGACACTTATTTTTTGGAAATGCGCGGACTCGCCGCCATGGGGGACGTTTGCGGTCTCGCAAAGGCTACCGGCGATTGGGATTACACGTTGGTTCGCACGCCGGAAACCCCGCTCACGCCGGAGGAATTGCACTACGCGGCGCGTGACGTGCAGGTGATACCGGCATATCTCCGCTATCTACTCGACTCCAACGAATGGCTTAAACCGGATATGCTTGGTTGCCAGGTGCTTACCAAGACCTCGTTGGTGCGCCAGATGGCGCGGCGCGAGATCGGCCGCCTCAGGTACAAGCCGAAAACCGGAGAGCCTAAAACCACGCTTTACATGTTCCAGGCGCTTTGCAAGCGGGAGAGCGCGCGAGATTACGCGTCATACGCGCTGCGCAAATCATGTTTCCGCGGCGGATTCACCTTCACGTCGGCGCGCTACGCGAGCCAGGTCCAGCGGAATGTGTACAGCCTGGACGAGACGAGCGCGCATCATGCGTTCATAAACGGCCACAAGGTGCCGGTTAGGTTTCGCGAGATGCGCGCTGCCATCATCGAAAGAGCGGCTAATAAGATCATCAACGTTTCACGTGAAACGTTGTTGACGCGTTATGAAGAGCCGTTTGGTGTCGCTATTCATGCGTGCCTCGCGTTCGAGAATATCAGGTTGAAAAAAGGTAGTTGCTTCGACGCTTGGAAAATCGGGCTGCTGGCGGAGTCGAAGTTCCGGGGGGTCGGCCAGCGAACATACGGAGGCGAGCCGGAAACGGAATCGGAATCAAGTATCAGGGGACGCGGTTACCTTGACCAGGCAACTAACGCCGTGTTCGCGTTCGGTAAGCTCATGAGCGCGGCTATAGCGGAGGTCCATCTGACAGAGCTCGAACTCTGGTCCGTCGCTCAAGTCTACGAATGGGACCGCATGACGGCGATTCACGGGGAGCTATCCATCTCGTTCGTGCGCCCTCCGGATTTCGTCACATTGCAAAGCAACCTACTTTTCAATCGCAAACAGGATATGAAGAAGATCGTAAAGGCCTATACCGAAGGCGTACCATATAGCGCGGACATACCCGCGAGCATTCCGGACGGCATCGCGTCCAGATTGCGTGACGGGTCGATGAGCGCGCAGGACGTGGTAGGTTATTACAATTCTACCGTCAAGGGAATGTTCAACGGCATCTACGGCACTCAAGCTCAGGATGTGTACCGTCCCGACTACGAGGTAACCGATGGTCTCGTCTCGCTTGATAGAGGGTCCGTCGTGACGCCGGACACGTTCGCCGATAGGTACGCGGATGTATACGATAAGCTCGTGCTGTACACCTACGGCATGCGAATCGTAGGAGGTTCGCGCGTGCAGCTGGTGCTTGCCATGATGTCGCTCTGGGACGCGTTCGGCCCCCGTGTGCGCGTGCTGGGAGGCGATACCGATTCGCTTAAGATAGCCGTACCGGATGATATAGGGGGAGCCGATCTGCTAGCAGCCCTCGAGCCGGTGCATGCCGGGATAACGGACCGCGATAGATGCATGCATGGAGCGCGTGAGGCGCGCCTATCCTGATCACGCGTCCCCGCTCACGGGGGTAGGGTGCTTCGAGGTCGAGGGGGACGCCTATCCGCTGCATATGGACGCCTGGAACAAGGCGCGCGTAAGCTGGGACGGAGAGCACGCCCACATCACATGCGCCGGACTCTCGCGGCCGAAGGGTAGGTACACGATAGAGGACTGGATCGACGGCGCTATCTCGCGCGGACACTCGTTCGAGGCGCTCGCCCCGCTCGTGCTCGGCTACAACGTCACGGTGCGAAACGGCGTATGCCACTACCTCGAACGCACGCAACCCGCACCGGATGACTATTTCGACGCCGACGTAACCGACTATCTAGGCAGCACCGAACACGTTGAGGTACCAGCGTCGATCGCGCTCTATCCCGGTGATAGGGTGCTCGGTGACATAGCGAAGAAGACGAACGCGCGATCCGCGGCGTATCTCGAGGCACTCGGCATCGACGTGAGCACCTGCAGCGTGATAGTCGACGTGAAGGACGATTTACCCGTCATGTGGCGGGAGTCCGTGGACGGTTGGGAGAGAGTGATATGATCGACTGGATGAATCATTACGACTGGCCGCGCACCATGAGCTACGATGCGCGTATAAACCTCATCATCGGCGGTCGAGACTACGGCAAGACCTATGGTTTGCGATATATCTTCCTCAAGCAGTATATCGAGCGCGACCGGCATCCCCGTTTCGTCGAGATATGCCGCACCAAGGAACTCATCAAGTCGATACGGCGCGGTTACCTCGAAAAGGTCATACGTGAGTTTCCTGGCTACGAGTATCGAGCCTACGCGAACGAGGCGCAGGTAAAGCGGAAAGACGGCGAATGGGAAACATGCGGCTACTTCGTCTCGCTTTCGGAAGCGCTCGCGGCGAAGCAGAGCACGTATATAGACGTGGCCAATATCGTCATGGACGAGGCGTTGATAGATCGGAAGATCAGCCGCTACCAACGCTATGAGCCGAACGAACTCATGTGCATTCAGAACCTCATCGACTCGTGCACCCGCGAGGACACGGCGGACGATGGCCGGCTGGTTCCGAAGCTCTATCTGCTCGGAAACGCGGTCGACTGCGTCAACCCTTATTTCGACGCATTCCGCGTGCCGATACGCGATCTAGGCGCATACGGTTATCGATGGTATATGGGCAAACGCGTGTTGATGCACCACGTCGAGGATAATCCGACCATGCGGGCCCGGAAGACGGAGACGCTGGCGGGCATCCTCGCGGGCATCATCGATAACGAGGGACAGGCGCGCGGTAGCGAGTTCGCCGTAGATGATAGATACGTCTTCGACAAGCCTGCGCGCGCGAAATTCCAATACGGGATCAAGTTCGAGGGTGAGCGCTACGGTATCTGGATCGACTGGACGAAGGGATATTATTTCGTGTGTTCCGGTCTTCCCAAGGGTGATCGGCTCGTGTTCGCCCTGACGGCTTCCGACAACGCACCCAACCTCCAGATGATCAGGCGCGCGGCCCCGCAGTTGCAGACGGTCGCGGAATGCTACATGGCGGGTACGGTCATGTTCGACAGCGCGCGAACCAGGGAGAAGTTCATGCGCGTGCTAAACCTATTGGGCGTGCGCTAATATATAGGCAGCCGATCGCAAGGGCGCGTGGCAGCGACGCGAGTAGCGGAGATAGGGCGGTGCCACCGTGAAGAACGGACGCTCCCCGCGTGCGTGCAGGCGCGCATTTCAGCGTCGCGACGTATTGCCTTTGCAAACGGCTGCTACATGCGGTGGATAACTAGCTACGTTATCCACCGGTTTTTCTCATCCGGTGGAAAACAACGGTGGATAACTATATACTTCCTGTTGATAAGTGGAAAACTTATCAAAGGGTTTTTCAACGTAAAGGAGGTTGCGAAAATGAACGAGAACGAGATCGGCCGCCGACGGCTACCGAGACGGCCTAGCGAGGTAACCCGAGCGGGGTGGACACCCGGCGAAACCCCCGGAGGAGGCGCACCGAGTAGGCGAGTTCGAGGAGATTTTGGCACGGCTGGACTCACTCGATACCGCGATCAACGGTCTGCGCGACATGGCTGGGGCACGTATCGCGCCGTGGGCGATCGACAACGATGCGAGGGGGTCGGGACGCCGACGCGGATACCGTGGAGGTGGACGTGGCCGACGCCGATGATTTCAAGGGTGTGTCGGATGTGCCCGATTGCGTGTTCTTCGCCGAGAATCTCTAGGAGGTAATGAGACATGGCGCTTAACAACTCAACCATCATCGGACGTTTCCGACTGAACGGCACGAACGACTACCAACAGCGCATCCCCGATCCGGTGCAGGCGGGCATGACCGCGACGGCGCGCGCGCTCTTCGACCCGCTTAACCGCGATATCTACAATAACTTCGCCAACTGGCTCGTGCAGGTGCCTAGCTTCGCGTACGCGCGCAATCACAGCTTCGAGAACGGTTTGAAGCAGTTCGTCAAGGAACGCTCTTTTAACGGCAACTTCATGGAGATGCAGGTCGCATGGATTAAGGGACACAGCTATCAGAACGACGTGTCGGATATCCTCGCCACGCATTACCCGAAGGGCGAGCAGGTCTACCATCAGCTCGATTACAAGCTGAAGTATCCTCTCAGTATCTCGCGCGAGGATATGATGACGGCCTTCACCGGTGAGACCGGGCTTTCCGACCTCATCGCGTCCATCATGCAGAGTGGAATCAATACAGACGAGTACGACGTTTACAAATCGATGATGCAGCTGGTCGCCGAGTACGATCGCGATAACAGGATCTACACGGTGCACTATGACACGGTTCCCTCCACGGTCGACGATGCGCGTTCGCTGCTCCGTGACATGGTGGCCTGGGCGCAGCGGATCAAGTTCCCGTCTACCGCCTACAACGCCTCCTCTATCGCGACTTTCGCGCGCCCTGAGGACATGGTGCTACTAGTGACGCCTGAGATCTACGGCGCTATCGGCGTCCAAGGCCTTGGCATGCTCTTCAACCGCGCCGACGGCGAGGTGCCCTACCGTACCGTCGTGGTGGATGAGTTCCCGATTGACGGAGTGTTCGCCGTGCTCATGGATGAGAGCTGGTTCCAGTGTGAGAACGTGCTTTATGAGAATGCCTCTTTTTACGACCCCTCCAAGCTCGTAACCAACTACTGGCTCCATCACTGGATGACGCTCAGCACGTCCCCATTCGCGCCTATCATCGCCTTCGGCACGCGCGCGGCCGGTAACGATCCGATCGTGGTCAAGCAGACCGTTACCGGTCTTACCATCACGGGCGCGAACTCCGTCACCACGGTAAAGGCAGGCGGTACGCTACCGCTCATCGTCAAGCTCACGGGATCAATCGCGCCAGAGACCGATGGCGTGGAGGTCAAGCCCGACGCTGCCACGTTCGAGGTAACCGGTGCGACGGCCGAAAAAGGCTACCGTGCGCCTGGGATCGCGTACCTACGTCGATTACGATAACGGCGCGTTCGTCCTGCACGTGTCCAAGACGGTGCCTACCGGTACCGTGCTCACCGTCAAGGGAGCGTCCACGTATGTCAACCCGAGCGGGAGTACTACGAACTACACGGCAACGGCTACCATTACCGTTTCCTAGTTATTACTAAAAACTATATTGACTTATTATATTTACGATATAATAAACGTAACGAGGGACGACTATCAGACTCGAGAGGGGCGCGGACCGTACCGCGCCCCCCTCTTTATGAGGTAAAGGGAGACTGGACAGATGCACGACTTCCCGCACATGAGCGATACGGCGTTCCCAAACGTCGCGAACGTCGACGTCTACAGATACCGAAACGAGTACGATTACAACCTCTGGACCGCGGATACCAGGTTGACGCTTTGCAACGTGCCGTGGTGCGGCGATTACGAGAACGTGGTGAAATTCGACGATGACGCGGCTAGAGATGCTTGGTTCGACGGTCTCGCAGGCGAGACGCAGAGGCTTTCGACGATGATTCACGTCAAGCCGGATTCGGATATCAAGCTACCGTTCCCGATCTCCACGATGCAACGTTACAATTACCTTGTGGTGGACCTTCCGGTCCCACCGGTGCCGGATGGTCGAGATCTGCCGCGAAAATCCAGATACTTCTATTTCATCGAATCCGCATATCAGTCCTCGCCGTCGGCTACGCTCTGCTCGATCCAGCTGGATATGTGGACCACCTATATAAATGATATGACGTTCGACTACATCATGCTCAAGCGGGGACACGCCCCCATGGCCGCATGCGACGCAGATAGGTACCTGGCGAACCCGCGTGCCAATTCGCGCTATCTGCTTTGCCCGGACTACACCACGGGCGCGCCAGAGCGCGTTTCCGCGCACGCGGAGAAGGTTTGGAACGCCGGTGATATGTGGTTCTGCGTCGTGACGTACGCGAACGCTCGCGACGCGGCCGCGTGGGGAAATGGTGACGCGCCGAAGGTGCCCGGTATCGCCGCGCCGTACACTCAGGGCACGGGTCCGGTACCCGACTGCTGGGGCGTGGACGCCGGTAGATGGCGCGACCTGCTCGACGCGATAGAGCAGACGAGGCCGTGGCTGCTGCAGGCGATCATGGGCTGCTTCTACGTTGCGAAGGACCTCACCGCGCCGGACCCCGAACCTACGACCATATGCGGCGTGCCCGCGTACCACTTGAACGCCTCGCAAAGGGTCTTGGACGTGGCGAGGCTCAACAAGGATAGCTTCGGCTACGATCCCGCATACGCGGATCAGGCGAAGCTGTACACGTACCCCTATGCGGCGCTCAGCGTCGCGACCGATGCCGGAGACGTCACGACGGTACGCGTCGAGGACACGGACGGCACCGTGTCCGTATCCGCGTCCCTATCGCTCGCGTGGCCCTATATCGCGATAGACGCGCATCTCGTCGACGTGGGCGGGGTGGGCGAAGATGTATCGTTCAGCGTTCCCGGCGGCCGCGCGTGCAGGCTGGGGGGCCGCTGGTTCGAGACTTTGAAGAGCTGGCACGTGGCGATCTTCGCCGCCCCGCAACCCGGGGCCACATACGCCGGGTACACGACCGTGTACACGCGGCAGCACGAGGAACTCGCCGCCGTCAATGCCAACGCTTCCGCGCTGGCGAGCAATGCCACGGCATATTCCAACGCCACGGCGAGCAACGCGACGGCGCAGACCAACGCCGACAACAGCGCGGCCAACATCACGGCCAACAACGCCGTGACGGTCGCGATGAACGATAGCGTCGTAGCCACGCAGAACGACGCGGCCACCAAGGGCACGCACAACACAAACGTGCTGCAAACCGCGCTCAAGGAGTCCGATCAGTTGACGATGAGCGCGGCGTATAGCGCCAACCTCGCGGGTCTGGCCGTGGCATCGGTCAACAACAACGTCTCAGCCGTCGCGGGCGCGGGCGCTGCCCTTATATCCGGGATAGGTTCGGCGGCAGGCCGGTGGAAACGTAGCGAGCGGCTTGCTGTCCGGCGTCGGCGGCGTGGTCAACGCGGCGGTGGGATGGTCGACGTCCAACAACTCGCTCACCGTGAGCGAATCCAACAGCAAGGCGATCTACGAGAACGCGATAGCCGCATCTAACGCGAAGACGAACAACACCAACGCGATAAACAACGGTTCCAATATCATACAGATTAACGCGCGAAACGCTATAAACGCCGCTACGAACGCAGCGAGCACGTCTATAGCGGCCAACAACGCGGGCGTCATAACAACCAACGCCGCGAACACGCGGGCCACCGGTGACGCCAACGCAGAACGAACGAAAACCACGGGTGACGCCAACGCGGCCCGCACCCTCGCGACGGCGCGCGATGGGATCGTCAAGGGCCTGGCGCAGCGCGGGGGCCGTCGCGCCCGTGACGTTCGGTACCCTGTCCGGCATAGATCACAGCGTGACGAGACCGCAGGTGCTCAGCGTATCGGTCATGACGCAGCGGCTTGGAGACATCCAGGCGGCAGCGTCTCAGTTCGCCAGGTACGGCTACACGCTCGATCAGCAATGGCAGATGACGAGCATGCAGGTAATGAGGCATTTCACCTACTGGCAATGTTCGGAGGTCTGGTGCGTCGGCAACGGCAACGCGCTCGAGCAGGCGCAGCAGGCGGTAAAGGATATAATGAGAGCCGGTGTGACGGTATGGAGCGTCCCCGAGGAGATAGGACGAGTGAATATCTATGACAACTGACGGAGCTATCATCCCTATCGAGCGCGATTTGGATACGCTGCTAAAGCTGGATACCTACCAGGGGATGAGTGATGGCGAGATAAAGAAGATAATCGGCTACCTGGTCGATCTGGCGCGCCAGCAGGCGGTTGCCGCGGCCGCGGAGGCAGACGCCGAGTTCCTGGATCGAAACCTCCGGCAGACGAGCGCGGCGCAGCTCGAGCAGGCGCAGGCCAACTTCGAACGCGCCTGCAGACTTAACCCCGGCTTCAAGGAGGCGAGCGCATGAGCAGGCGCAAGAAGGGGGCCTACAGGCCGTCGAAGCGACTGAACTACTGGCAGACGGGGGATTACAATACCTCTCTGTACGAGGTTCTACGCGACGATATCACGAACCTCGCCCTGTCGCGCTTCCGCTATCTAGGGCTTCCCGAGACGTGTGACGCGCGATACCTGGAATGGTGCCTGATCACCTACGGGCGCGCCTGCATCGGCTTTCCCAAGAGTAAACCGGGTATGTGGATGAGCCTCCAAGCGGTGCAGCAGGGACAGCCGAACGTGTACAACTATCCGGCTCGCTGGCGCACGCAGGGGGCTAACGGCGATGGTAAATGGCAGTTCGCCATGGATTGGTCAAACGGGGTATTCATCTTCGATAGTATGAGCCGGTTCCCCCTCATGACGAAGATCAACATCTGGGCGCGCGAGCTCGCGGACATACTGCAAACGCAGCAGATGAACCGATTCCACCAGCGAATACCGTTCATCCTGACGGGACCGAATGATAGAGAGTTCGACATGACGAACCTCATGGGACAGATAACGGAGGGACAGCTAGCCTCAATCGCAACCGATAGCATCTCCGGCATCGAGCCGAAGGTATTCAATACCGGTGTAAGCTATCTTGGAACGGAACTCGATCAGGCATACGAGAACACGTGGAACAAGATCTACCGCGAGCTTGGAATCCGCGCGTTGCCGTTCAAGAGCGAGCGACGGATAGAAGATGAGGTCACGGACACCATGGAGCCGACCGATCTAGCGCGACTCTCCCCGCTCTCGTGCAGGCGCAAGGCACTCGACAAGCTAAACAACCGCTTCGGTCGATATCTCGAGGAGTCTATCAAGGTCGTATGGAACAAGGATATAGAAAGCGATAACTTCAACGTCACGAACGATTACGCGAGCATGCTCGACGCGAAGAGGGGGGGCCTATGATGATTGATGCTTGCGACCATTACACCGAGTGGGCTACCCCGGTATCGGCGATGCTAGGCGAACTCGTGGACATGGGGTTCTACGACTACACGAACCCTAGCTGGCGGTTCGATACGGGAGGCGATGATGAGTGGTATATGGACCTCTGCCGGAAGTTCACGCGCCGGTATTACTACCGCCAGATAGGCGTCACGCCTCTAGGGCGCTTCAAGATGGCATATCTGGAGAAACTGGCCGAGATCATGCCGAAGTACATCCCGCTGCATGAGCGTATCAAGCAGGGTATCAACCCCTTCCAGGAGAGCAGCGAATATGGGAAATCGCGAAACGTATATAGCGAGTTTCCGCAAACGCTGCTCAACGGCAATTCGGATTACGCGAGCACGGGTACAGATCGGGAATTCGAGACGATCCGCGAAGGAGACCCGGCGCAGAAAGCCATGGAGTACGCGAAGCTGTACAATGATGTGGATGTTATGATACTCGATGAGCTGGAATTCCTTTTCAGCTGCTTAATCACGGTAGATTTTCCAAGGTTCTAAAAGGAGGTAAATCATGTTAGGAGAATGGCCCTACGGGTATCCCTGGCTCACATGGAGCCCGACGCTACCGCAATGGGCGCTTGACGTCAAGAATCCGCAGCACGAGTTGCACATGATAGAGTGCCTCGTGGGCGCGGTATGCGAATATCAGGCGCAGAAAGATGACAAGATCGCGGAGCTTGAAACGCGCGTCGCGAAGCTCGAAGACGAGGCGAGACGAATTCCCGAACTCGAGAACGCGATCATCGACCTTGCGCAGAAGGTCGATGCAATGGCTATGGGTGCCCTGGTGTACGACCCCACCAAGGGAGAGTTCACGAACTCCATCAACCAGGCCCGGCGTCTCATCTCTCTGCTCGCCACCCCGGACGCGGAAATGTACACGGTCGACAAGGTCGGCAAGCTCACCGTCGCGAATCTAGGCGAGCACGAGGTAGCGGAAACCGTTAACGCCGGTATCGCTATCGGACAGAATGGGATTGCCATTCCAGATCAGGAGGTTGCGAAATGACGGAAACGCATTGGGAGAACATTCCACTGTACGAGCCGGGGGATAAAGCCATGCTAACCGACGCGTACAATCGCGGTATGCAGCTCATCGATATGCGCCTGCATCATCTTTCGAACGAAATCGAGCTGCTCAGACAGCGAGTTGAAAACCTCGAGCGGTCCAAGTAGGAGGGTATATCATGAAAGAAACCGATATCTTCAACCTTTCACTTTATGAAGCGGGTGACAAGGCTTCACTTCTCGATGGTTATAACAAGTCGATGGGTCTCATTGATAGCGCGCTTAAGGCGAACAAGGACGCGATTGCGTCGAAAGTCGACGCGTCGGTAATCGGAACCTTGACGAACCGCGTGAACACGGTTGAGTCTAAGGCGAATAGCAATGAAGGTAAAATCGAAGCGGTGAAATCCGACGTAGCGAATAACACGAAAAATATTGAAGCTACCAACACGAAAATTGCGGGAAACGCTGCCACGATAGCGGATATCAATAGCAAACTTAATAGTATCTACCCGCTCGATAGCAAACCGACCGCAAAAAGCGTCAAGGGTGCTACATCCGGTGGAATCTACGAGGCACTGCAAGCGGCCGTTAAAACCACTAGCAAGCGTATCGTCATCATCGGCGATTCGTGGGTCATGACGAACCCGAGCGATACCGCGAAGCCCTACTACTCTCACTGGGTTACCCTGATGAAGAACCGCTACCCCGACAGTATCTTCTTCACGCGCTACGATGCGGCTACACCTACCAAGATCGCAGAGACTAAAAGCGAGATAGACATCTTGGCCGCAGATGATACATTTGATAATAATTCGGTTACAGATGTGCTCATGGTAGCCGGTCTCAATGGTGGAACCGCAGCAGATGCCGTGAACGTGGCATCGTACGCACGATCTAAGTTCAATGCTAACTTGACGTTTACATGGGCACAGGATTGCTATACCCCGTTAGCAATGATCTACGGTGGAAACATCGTCAACGTAGACGCGACAGCGTACATCAATGCTAGCAACAATGCGGTAAACAATAAGTATATTGATCTCTCCTCGTTTCTTATCAGCCCGCACTTCTTCAGCAATGACGGAAACAATAACGTAATCAAGGGCGCGAAAATCATAGGTTTCCATCCTTCCGAAGCGGGTAGCTATCGCATGTTCTCATATTTCGCTAATTATTTCTTCGGTGAGCATTTGGTAGCTTGGGGCAAGCAGCCGTTTAACGCGAGCAACTTTAATTCATGCTTCAAATTGGGTTCTAGTACGGGACATGCGTATGAAAACACGGCCGTATCTGTATCCTCAACATATGTTGACTATGAAACGGGTTCCTTTAGGATTGGTTTCTATAACAATTCGAATTTCACTAATCTCGACGTGTGCAACTTTCCCCGCGTGAATAATAATACAATTCCTAATCTGGAATTGCCTTTGAATCCTAAGGCTATCGTGCAAGGTGTTTCATATAGCGGAGGGTTCTATAAGCAATACGGTAATATGTTTCTGGGAAACGCTTCATCTTCAGGTCTTACATTGATGGAAGGTAGTTTGGCTTCGACTGCTTCATACTCTACACAGACGATTTATCTTTCCATCTAAGACCGGGATATAACCAGACCCGTTGGCTCCCCGCGTATCGTCTCACGCGGGGGGCCTTTTTG
>CYGL01000458.1_pt1 | contig 16381 bp, 29 predicted proteins | sample 485531 | NCBI WGS metagenome assembly CYGL01 (sample SAMEA3497897, study PRJEB9818) | human gut metagenome | reverse complement strand
GCTGGCCATGCGTACTGGGACATTGCGCCCGGTCTTTCTTGCAAAATGCCTAATGCTGCGTAAGCAGCAAAGGGGAACGGGGATTTTCCCCGCAGGAAAGTACAACATACGAAAAAATAACGGTAGAGAGAATATAATAGGGGATTTCCGGGGCGTGGCTGTGCCTCTTTGTGGGCGGCAACTGCAACAACGGGCTGAATTGCGGGGCTTACGTGAACTTGAACAACACCGCTGGCAATGCGAACTGGAACATTGCGCCCGGTCATTCTTATCAAATTATGGAAGATTAACCAAATGCCCCGGAAATTCCTACACCGCTGGCGGTTGAAATACCGCTGAAAGTGAAAATACAGCCGTAAAAGGTGCAGTATGGTAGCCGGGGCGAAGCCCTTAGTTGTATAGCGTGGCGAATTACTGCAAGGCGATAAGAAAGAGAATAAGAATGATTAGTTTTAATGGCGTAAGCGAACAACTGTATATACCAGAGGAACAAATAAAAGATATATACAATAGCATCAAAAGGAAAGAGTAAGAAAGAACAGGCGCAGATAGTAAAAGCGAATGTAGAACACTACAGAAAAGAACTGGATAAAAGATTAAAGAACAATACATTTGCACCGAAAAGACATAAAACAAAAATCATACAGGAAAATTCTTGTAAGAAAACACGAAAGATAGTAAAGCCACAATATATGTATGAGCAAATGGCGCACCATTCCGTAATGCGGGTATTTGTGCCGATTGCAATGAGGGGAATGTATTACCATGTGTACGGGAGTATACCGGGAAAAGGTGTACACAGAGGAAAAAGAACCGTAGAACGGTGGATAAGAGAGGATAGCAGAAACTGCAAGTACATATATAAGCTGGATATACGGCATTTCTTTGAGAGTGTGCCGCACAGAAGATTAAAGAAAGCACTAAAAACGGAAAATCAGAGATAGGGAGTTACTAAAGAAATTATTTATTATCATAGACAGCCATAAACCGGGGCTGCCATTGGGCTATTACCCGTCACAGTGGTTCGGTAATTTTTATTTGCAGCCACTAGATCACTTTATCATGGAGCAGTTACATGTAAAGCATTACATACGGTATATGGACGATATGGTTATATTCGGAAACAATAAAAAGGAACTGCATAAAGCGAGGCTGCAAATTGAGAAATTTATAACGGAAGAGCTGGGATTACAAATAAAGAAAAACTGGCAGGTATTCCGTTTTGACTATGTAGACAGAAAAGGCAAGCGTAGAGGCAGACCGCTGGACTTTATGGGGTTCAAATTTTATAGAGATAGAACAACGATACGAAAGAGCATATTACAGGGCATACGTGGCAAGGTCAACCGGGTAAAGCGAAAAGAAAAGATTACGTGGGTAGATGCAGGTAGTTTACTTTCTAGGCTGGGCTGGATTTGGCATAGTGACACTTACGCATATTACGAAAGATACATAAAACCATATGTAAAAGTAAAAGTGCTAAAAACGCTGGTTTCAAAGCACGCAAGAAAGGAGAACATACGCAATGGAATGGTACGCAGCAGAAAGCACCGCAGAAGAAAAACCGAAAGAGCTGGATATAACAAGCAGCCCGCACCTTGTATATAAGAGGCGCAATATTGAAAAAGTACCCATGAGCAACGAAAATGAGGAAAGCATGGCAGGAGAAAAGTGGGTATATGAAGAATGTATGCAGGATAAAGAAGAGTATGAGAGCCAGCAGGCGGAGTTATTAAGCCCAACTACAGAAGCAATCATGCAGGAAATTTCTGCATTGCAGATGCAGCAGACAGAAACGCAGATCACACTTGAAATGTTAATGAATCAGTAGAAAGGCGGCACAGACATGTACGAAGAACTGAAAAAGAAATACGATAAAGGCTATATCACAAAGGCAACATTAAAAGGCTGGGTACGCATTGAGCGTAAGGTAAAGGGCAGAGGGATTACAGAGGAACAGTACGAGCAGATTACAGGCGAAAAATACGAGGCATAGGAGAAACACAGAGAAAATGGTAGAACAGGTAATAACTTACATTACGGCAAACTGGGTAGCATGGTTATTTGCCGGAGCGTATGCAATTCTTATTGCACTTTATAAAAAGAGAAACAGCAGCATAAGGAAGAAAGAGAAGAAAACAAGGCAGTGCGTGAGGGATTGCAGGCACTTTTGCGGCAGCAAATCATAGATATTTGCCTAAAGTATGAGGAACGCAAAGAAGCCCCGGCATGGGCAAAGCAGGCTGAAACATCAGCATATAAAGCCTATGAAAAGCTGGGCGGCAATGATGTAGCACACGCAATGCATGAAAGATTTATGCAACTGCCATTATCAGACGGTAATTTAGAAACAGAAAGGATACATTAGCAGTAAATGACATATCGCAGGAGAAAGCGGCGTAGAAGAGTGACACCACAGGCGGCGGTAAGCTGGCTGTGGGAGTTCAGTAAAAAAGTGGTGTGGACGGTAACACTCTTATACATTGTGTCGTTTGTGTTCGCAATGGTTTTATGTTGGCGAGAGCTACAGTTCATAGGAAACACAGCGGCAATAACAACACTGATTACAGAATCAAACGAAACATTCCGGGTAGTTGTTGGTGGATATCTGATTAAAGCAGGAATAGAAAACGCCTGCAAGATTGTTACCAGTAAGCAAACGCCGCAGGAAGAAACAGACGATAACGCAGAGGGGTAAGGTGGTAATATGGGCTTTATCATGGAAAATATCAGAGTTATAGGAATTGTGTACCTTATAGGTGCAATCATTACTTTTATTGGTTTATTTGCTTTTTTTATGTGGGCGGCAAAGGCAGATGCCAAGGAACAGGAATTATACCCGGAATATCCGATAGAAGATGAAAACGAACCATTCAGCTTGTACATAACGGTTGTATTTATTATTTCCATTATGACGGCAATTATATGGTGGGGCGTACCGCTTTTGTTGGGTGGGTTGCTTCTTTATGACAAGATAACGCAGGAGTACCCGCAGTTAATGGGTGGCATGAATGACACAGAAGAAAAAGAAAACGGAAAGGAATAGAGAAAATGGAAAAAGTACTTTTTTATGTAGCGGCAGCATTGATTGCTGTAATGGTTTTGACACTGTGGGTAAATATTATTGTGGCAATCACAAAAAGGTTGTTGCGTGGGACAAGTTCCCGGTGCAGGTGTGGGTAATGATTGTAGCCATTGCCTCTACATTGATTACCGTAGCAGCATTTGCACAGTATTTTAATATTGCAATGTTGTGGTATTACTGGGTAGCAGCTATTGCGCTGGGCTTTTTGGTATGCTATGCGGCAATGTTTGGATATGACAACCTTTATAAGCAAATCATGGAAACTGTACAAAAGATAAGGGAACTACTGGCAGGAATCACAAAAGACGCTGAATAGAAAGAATGAGGATAAAACTATATGAGCGTATTGATTGGGCACGCAAGCATCAGCGAGAACGGAACTATTAACGGAAAAAGGGAGATCAGACGGGAAAAGAGGTATGTGTAAGAAACTTTTATAGTAAACCATGGGATTTTATGGCAATCCACCCGGACGCAAACGTAAGAGAGAAGCACGCAAAAGCGGTAGAGGCAGGCTGTGCAAATAACAATATCGGATACGGACAGGGCGATAGAAACACGCTGAACACAGAGGCAAAGAAAGTAAATTATGATTTGTCAAAAGTAGGGCTGTGCAATACGGACTGTAGCGAGTTCCAGAACGTGTGCGCCGTTGCATCTGGCGCAGCAGGCGTAACGCATGGCAGTAATGGGTGGACTACAGCAACCATGCGTAACGCATTAAAGGCTGCGGGCTACAAAATCATTACAGACAGTGCATTTCTGAAAAATGAAAATTACTGTGTAAGAGGTGCAATCTATGTAAAAGAAAGCTCACACACCGTATGCGGGCTGACAAATGGAACATACGCAGCACAGACGCTTGCAAAAGCCGGGATTGGCGGATACGCCGGAAATAACAACTATTCTGGCAAAGGAATTGGTACAGCGGTTGCAAAATGCGATATGAACATCAGAAGCGTAGCAGAAGTAAAGAGCAATACTGTATACAGTTCGATTAAAGCGGGCACAAAAGTAGAAGTGCTGGAGGTGTTGGCAAATGGCTGGTATAAGATTGTATGGGCGGGCGCATCTTGCGGCTATGCTTATACATCGAATACAAACAATAAGTATTATACATATACCGCCAACAGCAAAAACAACAGTACCAGCACCAGCGGCAGCAGTGGATTAAAGCAGACGCAGAAACCAGAATCAGCGTTGTGTTTTGATAAGACGCTGGCGGGTGCATATGTTGTTACAGCGGACAAATTGCACATGAGAGCAGGAGCAGGAAAAACAAAAGCGGATTATGGAACTATCGCAGAGGGCGGCAAGGTACATTGCTACGGATATTACAACAAAGAAAAGGGCACAGGCGCAAAGTGGCTGTATGTTGCCTGCGGAAACGTAACAGGATACTGTCATAGCGATTATCTGAAAAAGGCATAATATGGACGCACAAACAGCAGGCAGGGTATTGGCTGCATTGGTTATATGCAGCGGGCATAATAAAGGCTGTGACGAGTGCCCGGCATACGATGCAGAAGCAACAGGAGAAGCACAGCAGAAACGATGCAATGAATTATTGAGCGATAGCAATATTGAAAAAGCATTAGAAACAATGAGAGGATAAAAGAAAGGGTAGCGGTGTGAGCCGTTACCCTTTTGCCTACTGATTTAAAACCAGATCGTAAAATACGTTTTCAGATAAAATCTGTATGTCCTTGCCTTTTAAAATAAGTGATTCAGCCTTTTTCTGTTTATTGCTTTTGCCGTCTTTTATGAGGCTGCAAAAATCATTGTTGCCGAGAATCAAATAATTTGTTTTGGCTGTGACGTTATCCCCACACTGCCCGCCGAGGTTTACCACAAGCTGCATGGCATCTTTGCGCTGCATCTTTTCCAATGTGCCAGTGAATACACAGAGCTTGCCGTAAAGCGGGTGGCTGGTATCAAAATTATCGGTAGTTGCCGTAATATCTTTTGCGTGTAGCTGGCGGCTGGAATAAGAAGCCTTAAAGCTGTCAAAATCTCCATATTGTGTAACTGCATCAGAAAGCAATGCTTGATAGCAGGCGTTGCAGGCTTCACAATCAGCATAGGAGCGGTGCGCCGGGGAAGAAACTTTATAATGGGCAGCAACCGTTTCTAGTTTGTGGTTTTTCAGTTCCGGCAGCAGTTTTCTTGCAAAGCGCATTACATCAACAAAGGAATTGGTAAAATCAATGCTGTGTGTATCCTGCAATACGTCATAAATAAAATTGATATCGAAATTTACGTTATAACCTAAAAGAATATCAGAGCCGACAAAATCATAGAAAGATTTGATTGCATCGGAAATGGCGGGAGCATCAGCAACCAGATCGTTTGTTATCCCGGTCAATTCGGTTATAAAGCTGTCAATAGGTTCGGTGGGTTTAACAAGAGTAGTAAATGAATCAACTAAAGAACCGTTTGAGTAGCGCAGTGCGGATAGTTCAATAATTTCACAATAACGGGAGTCCAGCCCGGTTGTTTCAATGTCGATTACCGTATAAGTATCTGGTGCGGCAATGAGGCTGTGCCCTTTATTTGGGCGGCTGGGTTTTTCTGATTTATCAGACGTAGTAACAAAAGGTTTCCCGTTTTCATCAATACCGATAGAAATGAACATAGTAAATACCCTCTTTCGTTTGAAAATTATAGTCATGCTGACCTTTAACACAATTATGCTTTTTGAAATGTGGTAAAGTCAAGAAAAATTCTGATTATTAACACAAAGACGATAGGGGCGTACTGAATGAAAATATACGCATACAAAGGGAAAGATAATTTATGCGGGGAACGCATAAGACTGGCGAGAGCGAAAAACAGAATTACACAAAGCGATTTAGCGGCACGTATGCAGGTAGCTGGGGTTACAATAGAAAGAGATTCGATAAGCCGGATAGAACGGGGCACAAGAATTGTAACAGATTACGAATTAAAAATATTTTCTAAAGCGTTGGGCGTAAGTATGGAATGGCTGACAGACGAAAGCGGGACACTGTAACAGTAGTTACGGTGTTTTTCTTTATAAAAAAATACACCCAATGAGTAAAAAGTAATTGACAAATGTACTCAATGGGTATATAATATAATTGTAGCAAGGGAACAGCAGGAAAGGAGTTAAAAATGGAGAACGAAGAAATGAGCAAAGCCGATTTAATAGCAATGTTGGTATCAATTAGAGAAGTAGCAAGAACGAACGGGGAAACACATACAGTAGAACATATAGAAAAGATTCTTGAAGAAGTAAGAAAGTAAAATAGAATAAAGGGAACACACGAGGGGCGGATACCTAAACAATCCTGCTAACCGCCCCAAGTGCTTAATTAGATTATAGCAGGAAAAAATAAAAGGCAAGAGGTGTAAATAAAATGAAAGCAGTAAAGGGATACACAAAGAACGATTATATTGCGATTTGCAAAGAAGAGAACGGAGAAGTTTTTGAATTTAAAACAATGGACGAGGCTGCCGGATATATTACAAAATTTGCGCCTGATTTTTCAAAAAAGAAGCTATTGCAGGAATTAAGAACGATACTAATTGCGATTGGGTTTTCTTTGAAGATGGAAGTGTTGTTTTTAAATACTACGGAAAAGGATACAACGAAACAATTATAAGCGAGATGAGAAAAAATGGATATGGAGCGTAAGAAAACGGACAGAATGACGATTGAAGAGGCACGCAAACAGCAGGGTATGAGCAGGCGTGAGGTATCGGAATGGTTAGAGATACCATATAGAACGCTGACAAACTGGGAGAACGGGGTACGGAGTTGCCCACATTATATTGAAAAGCTGATAGTAGAAAAGATATTACAGGGCAAATAACAAAAAGCACACAGAGAGCCGCAGGATTACATACGCCTGCGGCTTATTTCACGAAAGAGGGCGGGAACATGGCAAATCAAAAGGGCAGCAGACAATTAAAACATAATGACAGAATCAGATTAGAAGCCTTATATAATGCAGGGCATAAGGTTGTGGAGATTGCGGAAATTTTACATGTACACCGCAGTACGATTTACAATGAGCTGAAACGTGGGCAATATGAGCATTTGAACAGTGATTATACAAGAGAAATGCGTTATAGTGCAGACCTTGCACAACGGAAGTATGAGGAAAACTTAAAGGTAACGGGGAACACAATTAAAAATAGGAAATGATATTAAGCTGGCAAATTACATAGAGGATAAAATAATAAATGAAGATTACAGCCCGGACGCAATCATAGGAGAACTAACAGCAGAGGGACGCTGGGGAGAATTTCAAACCAGAATATGCACCACTACAGTATATAGTTATATTGATAAGGGAATCTTCCTAAAAGTAACAAACAGGGATTTGCCAGTAAAGAAGAATAAAAAACGTAAATATAATAAGGTAAAGAAGCAGAAAAGGGCAGAAGCAGGAGAAAGCATTGAGAACAGACCAGAAGCAATAAACAACCGGGAAGAGTTTGGGCATTGGGAAATGGATAGCGTAATAGGGCAGCGTGGAAAATCTAAAAACACATTGCTGACACTTACAGAGCGAAAGACACGAGCAGAGATTATTTTTAAATTACCAGATCATAGTGCAGAGGCAGTAGTGGCAGCAGTTGACAGATTAGAGAAACGCTGGGGCGAAATGTTTAAGACGGTATTTAAGACTATCACAGTAGACAACGGCACAGAGTTTGCATATTGCGCAGAGTTGGAGCGTTCAGCGATAGGCGAGGGAAAAAGAACCAAAATGTATTATTGCCACCCGTACAGCAGTTGGGAGCGTGGCACTAATGAGGTAACAAATAAAATGGTACGCCGCAGAGTTCCAAAGGGTACAAATTTTGACGGACGGACAGAGGAAGAAATACAGGCGGTAGAAGAGTGGATAAATAAGTATCCAAGGCGCATACATGGGTATAAATCAGCAGGGCAGTTATTTGATGAAGAACTTAAAAGAATCAGTTAATCTATTAAAATGGTTTAATGGCTGGCTGGAAACGGTACAGCCTTATTGGATTGCTTATAAAAAGAGCCGTAGAAACAGAATATACAATAAAAGTACATATGTTTTGTACAAAATGCCGATATTGAATTTTTGTCGAAAAAAAGGTTGAAATTTTTAAGGATAAGTTTTAGAATGAAATTCGACAAGAGAAATTAAAAATCTCTTGCCGGATTTCTTTTTTATTTACGGCGAGAAAAAGAAAGCGTGCAAGAGTGTAAAAAGCTTTTGCACGCTTATTTTATTTCAAGAGAAAGGAGCGGGAACGGTGGCAAGAAAATACAAAAGATTGCGCTATGAAGATAGGCAAGTAATAGAGAAAATGAGCCGGGCGGGCAACAGGGTAGTAGATATTGCAGCTACTTTAGGAGTACACCGGGATACGATTTATAAGGAGTACGCCCGCTGCGGAGCTACACCAGAAACATACAGCGCAGAAAAAGCACAAGAAACATTATAAACATGATTACGAAAGAAGAGGAAAAACAATGGTACAAATTTTAGAGCTATTTGGTGGAATAGGTAGCCCAAGATGCGCATTAAGGAATATAGGTATTCCCGTAAAAGCTATTGATTATGTAGAAATAGACGAAAAGGCAGTACGTTCATATAATGCAATGTTTGCAGATGAATTGGAATACAAAACACAGAGTGTAGTAGGTTGGAATTTGAAACCAGATATTTTAATTCATGGCAGCCCATGCCAAGACTTTAGCATAGCAGGACACCAAAAGGGAGCAGATGAGGGTAGCGAAACACGCAGCAGTCTTATGTGGGAAACAATCCATATTATAGAGCAAATGGGAGAATGGAAACCCAAATATGTAATATGGGAAAACGTCAAAAATGTAAGAAGTAAACACATGAGGGCGAACCATGACAGATACATAAAGGAAATGAGCAGGTTAGGGTATACAAGCAATTATGCAGTCCTTGATGCTAGAGAATTTGGATTACCACAAGCGAGAGAAAGAGTTTTTACAGTGTCAATTTTGGGCACAGATAGATTTGAGTTTGATGATTTGATAAGAACGCCAATGAAAAATATTGATGATTTCTTATTAAAGGACACACCTAAAGAATATGACGTAACGCAACCAAGTGTACTAAATGTGGTCGGAAACAAAGGCATTAAGAGAGCAACGGTTATAAAAGACTTTGCATACACAATAACAACAAGGCAGGACAGAACACCAGCACAGGTTATTGATATGGGAAACGGTAGATATAGATATTTAACAGAGTTGGAGTGTTGGAGATTACAGGGGTATAACGACAGCGATTTTTACGCAGCGGCAGCAGTCCATAAAAGAAAGGGACGCTATACGATGCCACTTTATAAGCAGGCAGGGAACAGTATACCAGTAACAATATTTGAAAGCATGTTTAGAAAAATCTTACTGGGAGAAACAGAAAACGGGCGGCAATGAGCCGCACCAGTGCCGTTAGTTCAGTTGGTTAGAGCAACCGCCTCATAAGCGGTAAGTCATGGGTTCAAGTCCCATACGGCGCATTGAAAGCAGGAACGTGGCAACCTGCGACAGCGTGGCAGCAGGCGAACAACTACACGCTGGGTGCTGTGAATTTGGAGCAGTGGGCACGCCAGCTAGAGAGCGTGTGGACGGTCAACAGGTTTTAGGCAACTTTTTAATGTGAAAAGGGGCAACACAGCATACGAAGCCACTACAGGAGCGTGGGCAATATGAGAATAAGAGCACCGCCGGGAAGAGAGGAAAGTATGGAACGCACAAAAGATTTTTATAACGGCATGAATTATGCAAAAAAACAATTACAGCAACGGGAACATGAAAGACGCAGAAGAAAAAGATATTTCATTAAGCAGAAATTATGCGGGATTGCGACATTTGCGGTGTTGGTAATTGCAACACCGTTTGCACCTCTTTGGGATTTGGATATTATCACGATTTCAGCATTTTTCATGCCGATAGCATTATCATTTACCTTTAGCAAGGAAATGTGGATAATGGACGCTTATTATCGGGAAGTAAAAGAAAGAGAGGAAAAACGTGAGCAACATGTACATAAGAAGTCAAGACAGAGAAAAGCTGTATAGGCTGGGTGGAAATTATGCATGTGTGGAGTATGGAAGTGTAACAAAAAGAGCCAAAAGAAACACACAGAATTTTTATTTCTGACGGAGTATTAGAAGAAATAGGAACATACGAAACAAAAGAGCGGTGTTTAGAGATTATAGACGAAATACAGAAAGTGAGCGTTTCTTATTTATATTCAGCGGGCAGCCCCGGATTTTTAAAGGGTGCGCCGGTATTTCCACCATTTGCAGCGGAAATACCGAGAATATACGAAATGCCGGAAAAATAAAAGAATGACATTAGAGCAATTCATAGAGCCAATACATAACATAACAAGAATACGCATTGTTAAAGGCAAGGGCAGCAGGTACGAAACCAGTGAGGCAGACGTATACATAGGCTGGCTGGGGAATATTGCGGGAAGATAAAAGCCAGATTAGTAAAGAAATATGGCAGGCAGAGATAAAGGATTTTGCAGTAGTGCCGGATATCCGGCATAAGGACTGGCAAAAGCTGGGGTTAATGAAACCATTAGAGCCGGGAGAACACCCGCAGTATAAATTTAGCGATTTGACAATGACACTGTATTACACATTTTTTATATGAGAAAACGAGGTAAAAAGCATGAGTGAAACAATGGCAACAGTAGAAAGGGCTGTACGGTTTGGAATTAAGATTAACAAAAATGAAGAGGACAGCAACAAGCGGGTAACATACCTGTACGATGCCGCAGGCATGATACCTGCGGTAATGGATTTTGTAGAGGGAAAATTTAACTATGGTAGCTGGGGCAATGTTGAATTTGTAAAGAATAACTACCCTTGCATGGTTAAGTTTGACGGCACAGAGGACTACAGATTAAACCCGGACAATTACGAACTGAAAGAGGACGGAACGAAAAGCGATATAGCGAACGGGGATTATGTAGGTAATGCAATGTCCGCTTTTAAAGGCGGCTGGCTGTGTCAGTACGAAACAGCTACAGACGAATATATCATTTGGAGCAACATAAAATACGATGACTCATACAACGCATACCACAGAACGGGTAAAGACGGCACATTAAATGCCGGATTCTACAGACACATTTATACGCCGTCACTGGTTGGCAATGTAGCCCGCAGCCTTAGTGGTTGTCAGACTATCGGAGATATGACAGCGGAGCAGGAAAACGAGGTTTGCAAGGCAAATGGCGATAAATGGGCTATGAGTTCATGGTGGGAATGGAACTATATTATTTGCCTGTTAAAGATTATGGCAAAAACAGACGATTTGCAGACGGCTTACGGAATGGGAAATAGCAGAACCGGGCAGCCAGCAACCACAGGAACATTAAACGGAAAAGGGCAGTTTTACGGTACGCCGGATTTCAGAACACAGGTTAAGGTATTCCACACAGAGGCATTGTGGGGCGATAAATGGGAGCGTTTAATAAAGCTGATCTGCGCAGACGGAATTGTAAAAGTATTGCCGTATGGAGAGCCAAACTTTACGGGAGAGGGATATACAGACGTATACCGCTATATGTGGAATGATTGGCGTTATGGATATGTAGATAAAACCGTAATGACACCATACGGGCGTTTGCCGATTTCATTTGATGGAGATAACCACAAGTATGCAGCAGACGGCGGGGCAGTAGATACAGAAATTGTGGCTGTGCCTCTTGTGGGCGGCGCCTGCTACTACGGGCTGTTTTGCGGGGCTTGCGTGAACTTGTACTACACCGCTGGCAATGCGTTCTGGAACGTTGCGCCCGGTCTTTCTTGTGAAATGCCTGCGGCTGCGAAGCAGTAAAGGGGGAACGGGGGATTTTTCCCCCGCACCCGGAAAGGAGAATAAACAGAAAATGAACAATGAAAATTTTGCCGGAATCATGGGAACGGTAAAGCAGGCAGAGGTAACAAGCGGGGTATGCGGATACGACACAGAAAACCGCTATGCAGTGCTGCGGGTATGCGTGCCGAGAAAGAGCAGCGCAGTAGATACAGTGATTGTAGCCGTACTGTTAAAAGAAAATGAGGGCATAGACGCAGAGCCATTATTAGACAGAGATATTATGGCAACGGGTATTTTACAGAAAGCTATAAACGCAGAAAGCGGGCATACGGTTGTTTTTATCCTTGCAGATCATGTTGCAACGGTAGAGTTCCCGGAATATCAGAACGGTGTGCAATTAACAGCGGAAATTGTGAATAACCCGGAAGTAAGAGAAACACCGAGGGGAAAACACATTGCAGATGTAATGCTGAAAGTGGAAAACTGCATACAGGGTGGAAACGTACATATTCCATGTATCTTCTGGCAGGAGAACGCCAGCGAGATTGCAAAATACAAAAGAGGCACGATTGTAAAAATTACAGGCAGATTACAGAGCCGGGAGTATGTGAAAAAGCATTACAGCGATAATAACGTAGAATCAGAAGAGAAAAGAACCACTTTCGAGGTATCGGTAGAAAAGATGCAAGTATGGTGGCAGCCGGAAACAGTAGAAAGGAATTAGACAAAATGAGAAGCAGAATTATTTTAAACAGAGAACGCACAGCAGAGGCACAGGAAATATCAATACCGATACATGGAAAAGGCGGGGAACTGGGCATAAAGGCAATTACCGGGCTAGTGGGGTTGATTGAAACATTGAAAGATTGCGGTACATGTCAAGAGGTACAATCTGTATTTGACGCTATCTGTGGATATAACGCATGTTGTACAAGATGTGAGTTTATTGACGAAAAGGGAGCAGATGAACTTATGGAGTTGGTAAGTATGCTTGCTGGGCAGGAAATGGCAAGATGTAAGAATAATTGCGGGAAAGGCACAGAATGAAATTTGCATGGACGGAAAAGGACAAAGAGCGGTTTTTTAAGAGAGCCGAGAGGCAATTAAAAGCCGCTGGTATTGATTTTGTACAGGTGGACAGGTCACAGATAGGCGTAAAAGAGTGGAATGCAGAGAAGCAGACCGCAGGCGCAGTTTATGTGTGGCTGACATCATACCCGTATAACCATTTCAGCACAAGGAAACGTGGATTATTAAAAAGGTTGGGAAATTGGGAATGTACAGACCATTTCAAGAAAGGCGGGAGCAAACCGATATATATGCACTCACGCCTTATTTACACCTCATACAGAGAGGAAAAGAAACAATGAAAAGAGAAAGCCCCTACGGTACTGGAATACCATAGGGGCAAAGCTATAAGCCTTAACAATTTGTCTAACAAAAGTATAAATGGCGTATGGCGAAAAGTCAAGGAAATTGCAGGCACAGAGCCTGCCTTTACCACTTGATAAAAGTATTAACTATCCGACAAAAGAGAGGTAAAACATATGCCGTATGTAGAGAGAGTTACAAGAGCAGGAAAGACGATAGAGGTAGAGCGTTACTTTACCAGCAGATACAAAAAGCCGGGCATAAAGAGAGGGGATAAAGTAAAGCCAACCAAGGAAGAACAGAAAAAGGTTAATACCAGAGCAGCAGAGAGAAAATTACGATTGCTGTTAAATGCCAATTTTGGGTACGGGGACTATCACTTAGAACTGGACTACATACGGAAAAAGGGACAGCCGGATAGAAGCAGGGAGCAGATGCGTAAGGACATGGATATATTTTTACGGGAGTTACGCAAAGAGTGCAAAAAGGCAGGTATAGAGCTGAAATATGTGCATGTTATGGAGATTGGCAAAAGAGGGGCACGCCACCACCATTTAGTTATCAACAAGATTGATACAGAGATTTTGCAACGGTGCTGGTACAAAGCGTATGAGGGACACAACCGGGTTAAAGTATTCCCGTTAGACGATTCTGGAAATTACGCAAAGCTTGCAAGCTATTTTATCAAGTATACAGATACGCACAGAACAGAGGCAGACGGAGCATTACAGGGTAAGCGTTGGAATTGCAGCAAAAACCTTGTAAGACCAGAGCCAGAAATAAGAATAATTACAGATCGTGCATGGTTCAAATCAGAGCCGAAAGCGATAAAAGGTTACTACGTGGACAAAGACAGTGTGAGCAAAGGCGTACATAGCCCGGAATATTACGGATACGGGTACATGCGGTACACACTGGTAAAACTGGAATGAAAGGGGTTGATAGTTTGATTGTGATAGCTGCGATTGCAATATTTATGGCAGGCGTGGTTGTGGGCATGGTGTTAATGGCACTTGTAGCAGCCGCCAAAAGAAACAATGAGCGGATAGAGAGGGCAGAAAAACATGATTGACAAAATTATTTACTGGTTATTCCAACCGAGGAAAGATTGCAAGCATTGTTGCCTACGGTGTGAGTATTACGATTTATGCCGTTCAGAAGTAAAACGAGGAAAGGGGCGAAAGAATGAGAAATTTTAGGCTTGACGATGAAAGCGGACATCAAGAGGCATTATTTGAGTGGGCAGCGTACCACATGGACTGTATGCCGGAACTTGAATATATGCACCATATCCCGAATGGGGGAAAGCGAGATAAACGGACAGCGGTAGCACTGAAAAGGCAGGGCGTAAAAGCTGGCGTGCCGGATATCTGTTTACCAGTGGCAAGAAACGGATATCATGGGCTGTACATCGAACTGAAAGCAGGCAAAAACAAGGCTACAAAGAGCCAAGAAAAGTGGCAGGTGTTTTTAAACAGCCAAGGGTATTATGCAGTGATCTGTTACGGGTGGCATGAGGCGGCAAAAGTGATTGAAGAATATTTATTAAAAGCCGACAACGACAAAGCGGCAGCAGTATTGCAGGAAATGGAAAAATAAGCACGAAAGAGGTAAAAGTATGAGAGTGATTAGCGTTTTAAATTTAAAAGGCGGCGTAGCAAAAACCTTTACGGCAGCAAACGTAGCATATGAGCTTTACAGGAGAGGTTACAGAGTATTGCTGATTGATAACGACAAGCAGGGCAATTTAAGCAAAGCATATAGCAGATACGATGCAGAGAACGTAGCACCAGTTACAAAGTTGCTGGCAGGGGAATGGGACAGCGTAGACGAACTGATACAGCATACAGAGTATGAGGGCATCGACATTGTAACAGCGAATATGTCATTGTTTGGGGCTACATGGAATTTGACAAAAGAGGACAGCGAAAACCAGATTGAAAGATACAAAGCACTGGTATATGCCAAAGTACAGTATTACGGAGATTGCACCGTATACGGCAAATATGATTACTGCATCGTTGATAACCCGCCAGATATCGGGCTGAATGTCGTAAATGCACTGGCGATTACGGACGAGGTAATAGTGCCTGTAAAGGTGGACGAGGACGCATTAGAGGGGCTGAACATTGTGACAGAGCAGATAGAGGACGCAAAAGCATTTAACCCGGCATTAAAGTTGGCTGGCGTATTGATTACGTCATACCAGAACACAGACGGAGAGGCAGCAGGCGTAGAGTGGCTGGAACAGAATACAGATTTTAATATTTTGGGTATTATCCGATATTCCAAGAAAGTAGCAGAAAACACATTTTTGCGAAAGCCCATTTATGAGTACAGCCCATGCTGTGCAGCAGCGCAGGGGTACAAGAAATTTGTAACAGCGTACACAGGAAAAGCGAGGTAAAAAGATATGGCAAAGTTTGGTATTAACGATATTCTGAACGCAAAGACAAAGGCAGCCGGGCAGCAGGCGCAGGGATACAAAGAAATCTATTTAAGCCCGTATGAGGTAAAGGCAGCCGAAGAAAACACGCACCAGAAGTTAGAGGGCATAGAAGAACTGGCAGACAGCTTTTTACACGTAGGGCAGGAGCAGCCAACGGTTTTTTGCCATATCCATAACTCTATTCCTAACGCCTCATTGATTTTGTTAAATAATTCATCAAGTGCAGGCTGTCCCATTTCTCTATGTTGCCATTCATATTCTCGTTTTATTTTGTCCTCTATCATGCCTCTACTCCTTTGGTGTCCGTTTCGGACACAATGCACATTACCTTAATTGCCATGATGCAGTATCCCTCTGCAAGTCCTGCTATACTTCCTAGTAACATATACGTTACCTCTGCCTTTATGATTCTTCCTGTTTCCTTTCCGTTCATGTACTCTGCAAGCTCTAAAATATCGCCTGTCTGCTAAATGCCTGCGCCAATGCATCGCATATATTCCCTGCTGCGGTAAATACTGCCTCTGTAAATGTTGCCATTGCCTGTGTTANCTGCTCCACCGATATACCAGCGCAAAGGCAAGGACTGCTGCGCCCTTGCCTTTCTTCTCTTTCGCTTATCCATGTATGCAGGTGGATTATAGCCGTATCG
>CYGL01000457.1_pt1 | contig 16452 bp, 14 predicted proteins | sample 485531 | NCBI WGS metagenome assembly CYGL01 (sample SAMEA3497897, study PRJEB9818) | human gut metagenome | reverse complement strand
TACTTGTTGCAGAGTAGCTAGTGCTTTCATCTCTGTTTCCATCTGCAATCGTTTAGCTTCTAGCGCATTCAACTGCTCTTGCGTGAACGTTTGGTCTGCTTTGGAATTAATATCACTATCTACATCTTGAGGTGCTTTGCTAAAACCAGTTGCTAGCTTGCCCTTTTGGATTTTAAGGTGTTTGATTTGTCCGCCGTTTCCTCTGCCGTCAGACGACAAAGACAAAACTTCTCCACTAAGGACATAGTCTGTGTCTAATTTGAGTAGGTCTTTGTCATAACACCAAACAGAAGCGTCAGACGCGTTACCATTGATTTTAATCCAGAATTTCTCGTATGCTTTTGTTATCTTAAATGATTTAGCAAACTTGCCGACTTTATCTGCAAGGCCGAATCCCGTGAAAACGACATTCTTTGCGTCAAAAAACTGTAACTGCAGAAAACCATCTTTCGTATTCGTCGTTGTCGTCGATGTCAAGGTGTAATCCGTCTTATCAAATGTCGCATTTTGAGGTGTCAGGTTAAAGGCACCAATGAGGTTCAACTGGTCGATTTGCACATTCGCTAATCTATCAACCCAAGTGTATTTCTTGTAGTCGGTGCTGTTAGCTTCTGTGTAATCGCTGTAGTAGCCTTGGTATTGCTGATTTTTGTCGGTAAAACTAAGGTTAGTACCTTTGCTATCATCAGCATAAGCAAAGTGGACGTAAGGTGTTTTACCGTCAGCTCCCGGTGCGCCGGGCAATCCTTGGTCGCCTTTCCACTTGCTCCATTTGTATTTCGTGGGGTCATTGCTGTTTGTGGCATTAAAATCTTGGTACATGCCCCAATATGGTTTGGTGTTATCTGTTAGGCTAAAACCACCACCAGTTGCGTTGTCAGCGTAAGCAATATGCGTGTACTGCGTTTGAGCATCTTTTCCCGGTGTTCCCGGCAACCCTTGCGCACCATCTTTGGCAATATAACCTTTCTGATAGCTCGTAGTAGATTTGCCGTTGGTATATATTTGCACGGTTCGTGTCCACAAATACATACCTTTAACTAAAACAGGCATGTTACTAGCCCATGTAGCTGGTTCGGTGGTTTCTGACGTGCTGAGACCATACGTGATAACAGTATTAGCAATACCGTTTCCAGTCTCGCCCGTATCGCCTTTAGCACCGTCAGCGCCATCGTTGACATTAGTCAGAGTGATTTCAGTCGTTGCTACTTCGTTGTTGCCAATATAGGCAGAAACGGTCAAAACAGCTGTACCGTCTATGTTCTCGGCTCTAGCAAGGTATTGCACACCGACTGTGACCACGCCGTCCAAAGCCCAGCGCCATGAGACGTCAGAGGTGATTTCTTTCTCGCCTTTAAACACTCTAGCTTTAAACGTACTCGTTCCAGTCGCATTTTTAAAAACAGTACCGTTATCGCTCGAAACTTTAATTGTGTAGGGTATTGAAGCTTCTACTAATTCGTTAACTCGTTTTTGCAACTCGTCAGCAATCTGACTGTACTTACGTTCAAAATTAATAAACGTTGACTTCGTCACTTTACCTGTCAAGATGTCTTCTTCAAGTTCAGACACCCGAGCTTGCACATATAGAGCTGGTTCAAAGTGCTTATCATCAATCAATGTTTGAGTGTCGCCAATACCAGCATCTATAGCACCTTCGACTTCGTAGGTGATTTCTGGTAAAGATTTCTTTTGAATTTCGCTGTACAGATAACCCCAAAGCGCTTCTTTGGTCTCATACTGTGTTTCACCCAAATCTTCAACAATCCAATTGTCATTTGAGCCTTTGCCAACAGACGGAAAACGGTCACGAGATTGTGGCGCATAGACAGTCATACCGCTCGAATAATAAAGTAGTTCTTTATTATCGTCGTAGATTTTCTTGTTTAAGCCGTCAATCGTTAAGCCATCTTTACCAGTTGCTCGAACAGCAGTCTTTAGCTCTTTGATGTTATCGCTGTAGTTGATGACTTTAAGCTCTTTGCCAACTCTTACAGGTTGACTGAGCTTGTTTGTGCCAAGATTGCCTTTCTTGTAGATATTCAACACTTGACGTTTAAGTGAGTAATCGTCATTGAGCTCTACGTTAAAGTCAAGTTCAGCATCAAAGCTGTTTGCGACAGAAAAAAGACGTGCCAGAATCGTGTCTGTGCCCGTCCATTCCAATTTGATTCGTTTGTCAGCTACTTCGTTAACGCCGATTGTTAAAGCGTGCTCAGGGTCATAATAAGCCACATATTCAGCAATTGACATAGCATTCGCTGGCTTATGCTCGCCACGAGTTTCATTGTTCAATTCAAGACCGAGCGAATAAGCGGTCAATTCAACTTCGAAACCTTTCTTCTCGAAGTTCATGACATTAAGCCAATAATCACGATTCTTATAACGAAAAGCAAGCTTACAGCCAGAACGAATACTGTCAATATCTTTTGAATTGTACTTAAGCGTTAAAATACTTGCTAAACCTGCCAAGAAACGTTGCAAATTAGCGCTCTTATATTTGATTCCTGCTCTATTATCAAAAAAAGCCACATTGTGGCTATCTGTTGAATCACGAATCGCAATACGTACATTGTTTCTTGTCAAATGTAAACCTCCTGTATCGTTGCTGTGGCAGAAGTAATTTCCGCAAAGCTAGAAAGTATTAACTGCACCTTTGTTTTCCCGGGTGGCACTTTAAAATAAGTTGTTCCCAAAATTTCGTCGTCTAAACGAATTTGATTATTGACTTTGATTTGCCCTTTCTCACCGTCAATATTAATGACTGAACCGCTTGAATAGCGATTAGGAACGTCTTTCCAGTAATCAACATGCAATTCTTGAAAAGTAAAATCGTTTAAATAATGATGTGTCACTTTTCTGTCTGTCGTGTTTCGACCTGCATACTGTCCGACAAAGAATTGAATTTTCTTCGCTTTGACATTTGCTAAACGAGAATCATAATACGGATAATAGCCACCGTACCAGAAAAATTGCACACGGTCTTTCTCTTTGACTAAGTCGAACATGTTGCGGTTTTGGTCGCGACTTTCTGTTCCGTATGGGTTTGGTGGCACCCAATATGACGGCGTGAATGAAATCGTCTTAACCGTACGACTGCCACCCGAACCGTCACCCATTAAGAAACGGACATTTGCAGTATTACCAACTGTGTCGTCTTTCTCAATTGCCATGCCAGCGATTAGATGATTACTTTCATCTAGCACCGTTAAGCACCAAGCGCCAGTTTGCCCCATCAATCCAGTTTCAAACCAAGCTCTAGCCCAAATATACCATTGAGAAATAGGATTACTTAGCGTATATTCCTTAACCGCTCCATACTGATAAGCGCCAGACGTACCACTTGTTGTAAACGAATTTGGCAACAAACCAAGACGACCGCCGAACGAAGTATCAGCGGTCATTTGAGTTGTAATGATTTTGTTTGTATTCTCATAATTCTTAGTGCCGTCAGTCCAGTTAGCAAAATCGCCTTTTTGATTACTGACAACCGTCACGTTCTTTCTGTCCATATAACCATCTGATTCATCATACTTACCAAACTGCATAGCGCCATGCTCGCTAACAATACCGACAAAGCCAGACTCTTTTTTGAGCTTGATTTCGTAGCTAACAGCGACCTCTTCGCTTCCTTCGTTGATGATTTCAGCTTCAAGCGTACCTTGTTCATTTTTAGAGAATTCGAATGTACGAGTTGTTTTAGAGTGCGCTAAGCCGTCTGCGATAATAAAATTAATCGTGCCTTTGCCGTTTCGGCGAGTTAACTTATCATAATCAATATTTCCGCTCGGAATAGCTTGAAACGTTATGTTTGGCAGACTGCTGAAACGCAACTCTTTAGGTTCGGTAACATTAAGAATAGCCATTAACTGGTTGTATTCTTGAAATGTTCCAGACGTATTGTAAAACGGAACTGGAATTGTTTTAGCGTTGAAACGTGTGTAATTGAATTCAGAACCACTTAGAATTTCATTTTCTAAAAGTTGCGGGTCGAAATCAGCGCCTTGCCATAAATGAAAATCAGATGTGACGGTAATAAATTGTGTCAATTCTTTTCCGTCAAAATATACTCTTTCGATAATTACCACCCCATTCCATATACTGCGTTATTAATGGATTCCTGACGTTCTTGTTCGCTAGTTACTGACTTAGCAACCGAGCGTCCAACACGTTCAGTATCCATATAATTTTCAATAATTATTTGTCTTGCAGCTAGCTTATCCAAGCTGTCCGTGTTTTCTGCTACGAGTTCGATAAGCTTATTAAGAGCTTGATTAATGTTGCTATTATCGCCGTGGTCGGTTAAAACGACCGTATCGCTTTGCGATTGCAAATTACCGATTCGACGTGCAACATCCGCAACACGAGTGTTTTCAAAACCGATACCATTCGCATAGCGCGGGAACAATTGTTTAGTTTTACCTGCGGGCAAGACTTTCGAGCCTCGAGGAAGCGGAAGCATAACATTACGACCTTGTGGAATGAAACTTGTTCCGTCTGGCAAGGTTACCAATTCTTGGTAAGTCGGTCCTTTTTGGTCGTTGACAAGCGCTAAACCACCGGGGTGGAAATCAGTACCTTTTGCAAAACCAAGCACCTTCGCTACTTTGCCAGCGACATTTGCTACAATGTTGATTACATGCTTTGTTGGAAGAGCTGCTACCCAACCAGTTACAGCACTAGTAACATTGTCACTTGCGTAGATTCCAATTGGCGAACGTTGACGTGTGTTATCAATACTATTTTGCGCCTTACTTGTACCGTCTCCGGTATCATTTTGAGCCTTAAGGCTAGCGGGGCTTTTCTGTTGTGTATTGTCGATTTTTTTTTGCGCTGTCGTAGTTCCTTCGCCGGTCATATCAATGGCAAACACTCCAATAGGCGAAATTTGTTTAATCCTATTGACTTTATCTTCTGCTTTTTTGGCTTCTTCTTCTGTCTCATCTTTAGCTTTGACTTTTGTTTCCTTTTCGTCTGGTACAGTCATCAACATATCGATAGCTGCACTAACGCCATCAGAAGTTTTATTGGAAGCAATCAAATCTTTCTGGTCTGGTGTAGCATTATTCCATTTGTCAAGCATTTCTTTAGCTGTTTCAGCACTCGATGTGAATTTTTCATTCTCACCTAATAATTCCTTGACATTCGCTGGCATACCATTCCAAATATCTAATTGCTCTTTTGATTCGTAAATCGCAAGTAATCCCTTGTCATTTTGAAATAATAATTCTTTCTGTTCAGGAGTGGTATTATCCCACTCACCCAATTTTTGCAAGGCATCCGCCACTTCGACACGAGCATTGGAATTAACATTGGCATTTTTTAAGATGAATTCCATGTTGTTCCAGCCATTTTCAGCAGTAAGAGCGTTTGCCACTTCTTGCGTAGCATTCGTTTTTAGTTCGCCCGTTAACGGATCAAGCGTTAAAGCGTTCCATTGGTCGGTAGCACTTTTAGCATCTGCTGACATGTCAGACGTATATGTACCAATCATCGCTGTATTTTGACCTATTTGGTTAGCAGATTCCAAAGCTTGCTTCGACAAATCTTCAAAACTCATGTCATAGTCTTCTAAAACTTGACGAATTTTTTCAGCATACACACCGAATTGTCCACTTTGTGCATCCTGCTCTTGTGCAACTTTCGTCAATGCTTGACCGAACTCTGTCATAGTCGCATTGTGTTGCGTTTTTAATGCAGCCATTTTCGAGTTATACTGCTCTTGGTCGATAAGCCCTAAATCGAGTGATTCTTTAATTTCATCACGCTGTGTCTTATAAGATTGCTGTTCCTCTTTCATAGCTTCTTGCAAAGCCGAAGACTGGTCTTTAAGTTGTGCCATCGTCATATTTTTAACGTCGCCATTAAAGACTTCAAGGATTGCTTTTTCTTTATCTTTACCAAGACCTAATTCCTGAACACGAGCTTTACAAAGCTCTCTCATATTGTTTTCAACAATCGTCTTTTCAGTAGTCGTAAGCTGGCTGACATCGCCGTTATGCTTTTCGTAAATAGCTGTGATTTGGTCTGTCATAGTTTGCGAATTTGACACAATCAAATCTTGCTTAGCTTTAGCAGCTGCTACTTGCTCATCTGTAAGACCGTATTTTTGAGCAAGCACATCTATTCGAGCTTTAGAATCTTCCGCGCCTTGTGTAATAGCGCTCATCATATCCGCGACAGCTTGTTTAACGTTATCTGCTGATTGTGTTGCACCAGTTTCAAAATTCGTCATAGCTGTTTGAGCAGTAGTTACAGCGCTGCTGAACTCATCGAGTTTACCTTTTGTGTCGTTCGATAATGTGGTTCCGTATTTTTCTGCGCTTTCTCTTGCGCGCTCTTTAGCTTCTGCTAAAACTACTAGCCCCCCAGTTAACAATGCAGCACCACCAACCACTACTCCTAAAGGATTAGAGAGCAAACTAATAGAAGTACCTAATCCACTAGTAGCCCCAGTTGCTCCAACAGCTGCTGTTTCCATTCCAGCGAATTTAGTTATTAATGGCGCTACTTTTCCGACCAATTTTCCGATTCCAGAACTTACCGTGCCAAGAGCTTTGAAAGTTGTACCTAAAGTACCAGCGACTTTACCAAACACTACCAAAGCCGGACCTGCTGCAGCCGCTACTAAGCCCCATTTTATAATTTGGTCTTGTTGTTCTTCACTCAAGTTGGTAAACCACTCTGTTAACTCACCTACTTTATCAGCCAGTTGTTCAATGTATGGTGCAAAGCGTTCACTAACAGTAATTGCAGCAGTCTCTAATTTACCTTTCAAATTTTCAATTGAACCAGAAAGACCGCTGTTCATCGTATCAGCCATCTCTTTAGCAGCACCGTTTGAATTTTGTAACCCAGAAACAACTCCGTCAAATTCAGGTCCAGCACTATCCAAAAGCGCTAACATACCACTTAAAGATTCTTTTCCGAACAATGTATTCAACGCGTTATTTCGCTGTTCTTCTGATAAACCACTCAAACGTTCTTGAAGGTGTGGCAACAATTCGCTGATTGGTTTCATTTGTCCTTCAGAATTGTAAGCAGATATTCCAAGTGATTGCATTAATTTAGAAGCAACATCTGTAGGTGCCGCTAAACGTTGCATGGCTGTACGCAAAGTAGTACCAGCCTGCGAGCCTTTAATACCAGCGTTAGACATAATTCCAATCGCTGCAGCTGTTTCTTCAAAAGAAGAATTTAATGAGCTCATGACAGGTCCAGCATATTTCATCGCTTCTGCCATATCAACCGTTTCAGCATTTGTGTCAGCGGCTGCCTTTGCGTAGACATCAGCTACGTGTGTTGCATTTTCTCCAGCTATACCAAATTGATTCATAGCACTTGCTACAGCTTCCGCAGCCAATCCCATGTCACGACCAGACACCGCAGCCAAGTCCATAACACCAGCCGATGCCGAATAGATGTCATTGACGTTCATTCCTGCAGATGCCATGTTCTCCATAGCTTGTGCAACTTCTGAGGCTGAAAAGACAGAACTCGCTCCCAGCTCTACCGCTCGTTGTTTTAATTGGTCGAATTGTCCACCTGTAGCGCCAGAAATAGCTTTAACACGATTCATTTGTTGTTCAAAATTACCAAATGTCGTCATTGCAGCCACGCCTATACCAACTAACGGTGTTGTAATAGCACCAGTCAAAGTTGAACCAAGATTAACAGCACCAGAACCTAAAGTTGTTAACTTATCGCCAAAACTAGTCATAGCAGAGCCCATACGACTAAAGATGTTGATTTCAGTCGCTAAACTTTGCAAACGACCTTGTAATTCGCTGATTTTAGCAGCTGTATCCATCATAGCTGTACGAGCTCCGAGAAGTTGATTCTTTTGTTTCTCAGTAGCACTTGCAACATCTCCAATGTTTGATTTTAAGGTGTTGTAATTTTCGGTTTGCTTAACAAGTAATGCTTGATAACCTTTCAAAGCCTGACCTGTTTCGTTATAAACCGAACGCAAAGCTTTAACTTTATTACCTTGACCGGAAATGCTTTTCTCAACAGCTTTCAAAGAGCTGTCGACACCACGCAAATAAGTCTTTAATTGTTTTGTGTTTGTTTGAAAAGGCGCTATATCAAGCGTAGCAGTCGCTACTAATTCTCCTAGATTCACTAAACTTTCTTCTCCTTTCTACCCAAATAAGAAAGGAAATGCTTTGTCAAGAGTAGTTTCAGTTTCTTCTGCTTTCTTTTCGGGCGATTCTTGTTCTAATGCTTCCACCATTAACTCAAAATCTGATAGTTGCATTTGTTTTATTTCTAAGATGGTATACCCATTTTGCAAAAGATTTTTAATCCAAGTTAACAAGTTGTCTCTTGCTTCTTCTGGGGTTATTTTTCCTTTTTTGAGTCGTCACCATCTTCGACTTCTTCGTCGGTCTTACCACCATTTAGAGAATCTCCAAATAATTGATGAAGAGTTTCCATCGTTTTAACATCAGCTAGCTTTAATTCTTCTAGCGTAAATTGTTTTCCGTACATTTCCACAAACATGCGAAGATAAGATTCATTTAACTTTCTGACCTTATTTGGGTCGCTAGATGCTTTTTTGTCATCAATAAAAGCAATCTGGCGGGCGTTGTGTTCAAGGGCTAACAAATTATCTTGAACGTTGATATATTCTTTTGAGAACTCTTTTTCTAGTCCGCCTTTATTTATTTTAATTTCGTACATAATTTTCTCCTTATACAAAAATAAAAAGGTCGCATTTTGCGACCAATCAACTATCCTGCTGTCGGAAATACCATTTTCTTAAATGCTGCTAAGTCAAATCCGTCAGCATCTTCACGTCCAATGTAGAAAATGTCACCATCTTCATCACCGCGAGCTACAAAGCTACCTTCGATTGAATCTGCTTTAGGGTCTGGTGCACCTTCAACAGTTGAAGCTTCAAGACCTGGTACATTGAATTTGCCCTTTAAAAGACCAACCCAAATATATTTCCCATCGTCCATTTTAGTGCGGAATAGACATGCAATGTTGTTAGGAGTGAGGTCTTTGTTGTATTTTTCAACACCGTTTTCAACTGTGATTCCCAAGAAATCCTTGCGAGCATCAGAAGTCAAATCATAGTTTTCGATTGTTAGTTTAGTTTCTGTAATACCGCCAGATAAAACAGCGTATGGTCCATCATCTGCCATTAGTGTTTTCAGTTCGTTAGTTACTTCGAGTTTTGCACTTGTCATTCCAGGCAACTTTTTGCTAGCTGTTGTTTTATCGCTAGCATCTAAAACTGCATATTCAAAAGCGCTAAGTCCAAATTTTACTTTACCCATTTTTATTTCCTCGTTTCTTTTTTAATCACCCCAAGTAAAAAAACGATACTTTCTTACATTCATTAGTAAGTCAATATCGTTATCTTTATATCGAGGGGTTTCGTTAGCTGTGTACCATTCAAAACCTGCTTCGGTTAGAATGGCATCAATGCGTTTTACAATTGCTTCCGATTGAGCAGCTGTTTGACACCAGAAATTAATGACAATCCGCTGCTCTGTGCTAATATAGCTATCATCGGCATAATTGCTAGGCGCATCATAAGTTGTATTGATACGCAAGAAAGGCGCTAAGTCTTTTTTCTTTAAATCGGTTGGTTTTTCAGGAATATCATAAGTGAAAATTCCTTGTTTAAAGCCATGTCCGAATTTACCGCCACGGTAGCTGTCAAACAGCTCATTCAATTTATCATCGTTACTTAATAGCTTGTACGCCGTCGTTTCGGCAATCATAGACCTAGACCTCCTTTAATTTTCTTTGCGTATATTTCTTTTGCACGAGGTGTCATTTGATTAATTGTTTTTTCTTCAAAGTCCTGTCCTCGTTGGTAAATCGTCCCAGAATCTGGGTACTTCGCACGCCACCCAGTTTGTTTACCATAACCGATTTCTTTCGAGATAATACCTTCGCTAGCACCTTTAAAACCGCTAATCGCTGTATCATCTCGCAAATGGTCGATGAATTTCTCGTCTACTGGAGTGTTTGCTTGCAATTGTTTTTCAAATTCTTCAGCAACTTCTGTCACCGCTTCTCTTGCTACGTTTGGTGCTTTGACTTGTAACTTCGTAAGATTAGATAAGATTGCATCAAGACCTTTCGTCATGTAATACGCACCCCACTTATCATAATCATTTCTTTGCTAGCGTAATCAACTTCCATTTTTTCAATCTTATATTCAAGTCCGTTAAAATCAACGAACATTGAATTATCAAAAGGCGGTTTAGGCATGTAGCGAATTAAAAATACTTTCGTATCACTCGTTTCAGTCAATGTCGAATTATCTGCTTGTTTGCCTGTCGTATTCTCACGAAAATCTTTAACAGTCGTCTTAGACACTTCCGCCCAACAACTCATAATATCTGTTCTGACGTTGTCTAAAACTTCGCCATCTTCGTTTTGCCCACCTTCTTTTTTAAAAATGGTGATACGCACATTCATCTTACGTGTTAACATTGTCATCACCTCGCAAACGCAACTGATGAATGATGTTTATCACACCATTCGCCAGCGGATAACGATTGCTATCAGCAGTAACACCTCTATGTTCATAATCTTCTTTGACTTGTTTCTTAACAGCAAGGTCAAATTTCTTATAATTTGCAAAATCTTCTGGTTTTGAACCAGCTTCAATTGCAAAACAAATCTGTTCTTGTGCCGCTTCAATCATTTCTTCCAAAATGCTATCTTCAAAGTCAAAGTCAATCTTGCAATAGAGTTTAACTGCTTCCAGTAATTCTTGTGAGACTGCCATTTAGCTACCTCCTTAAGAATTTACTAAGTTCAATAATTCAGCTTTAGTCATACTACTTGTATAGCTAATGCCTTTACTATCTAAGTAAGCTTTAATCTCTGTTACTGTGTTCGCCTCAGTCGGAACGCTTACGATTTCCGCATCAGGCTTCGCTGGGTGTAAATGTTACAAAGTAACCAGCTTTCGCATCAACTTTCTTAACACCAAAGCGAAGAACAGCTTGCAAGTATTGACCGTAAATTTCGTTATCTGCCCAACGAAGCCCAAGGTCTTTACGGTCTGCAAACAAGATACCGCGTTTGAAATCACCAACAAACGCTTTAGCTTCTCCAGATGCACCAAGAATTTCATCAGAAAGAACGAATACTGGTTTACCAAGCAAGACTTTGCCAGTTACTGCAGTGATTGAATCTTGAAGTAGGTAGCGACCGTTTTTATCTTTCAACGTGTCAAGAATTTGATAGAAGCTTTGTGAAACGACAAATGCCACGTCATAAGCAGGGTCAAGGTCGACATTGAGAATTTTCTTAATGTCATCAACGTTTGCAACTGTTTTAGCTGTAAATGATTTAAGTACATCGGCAATAGCTGCATTAGTTGTGTTAACTTTAATTTGACTGACTGTTTCAGCAACAATGCTAATCAAATCAACATCTGCATCGTCAACAGATTCTTGTGAAACTGGAATAGCTCCACGATATGTTTCAACAGTCCAATCTACTTGTTCAAATTCTGGTTTAGCAAGTTTTGGGTTTTTCTCCAATTCAGCAACGCTAACCATTTTTGATGTCGCTTTTTTCAAAATTGGATATTTACCAGAAGCTTTTTTAGCTGGATAAATTGTTGTGAATGGTTTCAAATCAACAGTAGTCTTGATTTCACGGATTGGAGTTGTAACAAGCTCTTCACTAGTGATTTTAGTAGTATCTGTCTTTTTAACACCGTCAGTTGTTGGTGCAATTGGTGTAACCTCGTTCATTGAAATAAGCACTTCATCTTTACCGTCGAAGCGAAGTCCTTCGTTAACAACAGTACCTTTTGAGTGCAAGAATGCGTTAACTTTATCACGATAAGTCATGTCATCTGTTTCAATTTCACGACCTGTTTTGTTTTCAGCGCCACCAGAAACTTTAGTAGCCTCGAATAATTCAAGGTCGGCTTTAGCTGTTTTTAATTCTTCTTTAGCTGTGTCAATTTCATTTTTGATTGTACGAGCTTTTTCAAGGTCATCAGCTTCAAGAGCGTTTTTAACCTGCGCTGTTTTATCAGCGATAGTAGCTGAAAGCGAGTTGATAGATGCTTTTAATTCTTTGATTTTTTCATCAAACATATAGTTTTTTCTCCTTTTTTTGTGCAAAATAAAAAGGACTTAAAGTCCTTGTAAGATTTCTTCTTTTTCGATTTCACGCTTCATAGCTTCAATTTCTTGTTTTCGCTTGTTGCCATGATTCGTGAAATAGTCGTCAATAACTGCTTGCGGCAATAATCCATTGCCAATGCTTGCAACTGCCTGTTGTTCATCAAACGTCATTACTTCGTCAGCAAAACCTTTTTCAACAGCTTCATCAGCGCTCATATGCGTTTCGTTTTTCATGAGCTCAAGCAATTCATTTTCACTCAAACCAGTTTTAGCTTTGTAAGCATTAATAATGCCTTTATCGCTAGCTTTCAAAGCGTTTGCTGCTGATTCAAGGTCGTCACTATTACCAGAGATGTCGTTAAACAGAGCCTTGTGAATCATAATTTGAGCTGTCGGGCTGATGACAACCTTGTCAGCCCCCATAATTGCAACACTACAAGCACTTGCAGCCATTCCAGTTACTTCAACTGTGACGTGCCCAGAATAATTTTTCAACGCTGTATAGATGTCGCTGCCTACCGTCACCAAACCACCGTTTGAATTAACTTCGATTACAACGTCTGAACCGTCTTCTGGAAGTGCTTCAGCAATTGATTTAGCGCTTGTCGCTTCCATTCCAAAATAATCATAAGCTTCTTGACTATTATTCGGAATTAACGGTCCCCTCATCTGAATTCGTTTCGACATTAGTCTCACCCCCTTTCAATGACTGATATTCTTCTTTCTTATCCAAGAACACGTAATTAAGGCTTGTTTGATACCTATCCATATCTGGATTATCAGACGGCTGTTTCCCAAGTTCGATAAGTCCTTGATTTGGTGTCAATAGCGTATTATTGACAAGTTTAACAATCTCATCAACGTTTCGACCTGTTATACTACGTGTATCAAACTCAAGGCGACATTCCCGCCTATCTCTTGAACTAAAGATTTTAAGCCCTAATTCGCTCGTTATCGCATCAAAATAAAACGGTAAGTCATTTGTAACGTAATCTTCCGTAAGCTGTGCCACAGACTGATTAGGACTATTTACACCCAATTTATAGCTAGGTATTCGCAAAGCTTTAGCGATTTGAGCTGTTGAAAAATTGTTACTTGAAATCAATTGCAGAACATTCGTGTCGATTTCTAGCGGTTCGTAGGTCATTGTCTTATCAAATACTAGAGGACTTCCACCCTTTGCCCCTTCCCGCATTTTTTCAAATTCTTCACGAGCCTTCTTGCGAGCTTCACCGCTCAACATAGCGCCTTCCATTTTTAAAATGCCACTTGAAAATCCATCTTTAAAGAATTTTAAAAGCGTACTTGTTCCGCTGTTTTGCAAACTGATTTCATCACCTAGAGACAGCAACGGAGAACGCCCTAAAATAGTGTCGTGGCTAAAGAATTTCCAATGAATAACGTCCTCTGCACCTACATGTAATTTCCTTGCCCGTCAAACTGTCAATAAATGTATAAATAAGCTCATGACTATCTAATTCTTCTAACGCGAGTTTCTGACGGTTTATAAAATTGAAATTGTAGTGCTTTGCCAGTTCTTGGGTCTCTCAAAATACGAGAATAAGCATTACCTGTCAAAATAGTATTGACTGCCATTGCAAATTTCCACGTTCGAGCCGAAGCATTGCCAGTTGATTTAACATTTAACAGATAATTGATGTCCTCATCTTGAATGATGTCACCATGAACATTCTTCTTGATTAGTGGAAACCTTGCAATGTCACCAGCTATAATCGAAGTTGCAGTCAGCACATCGCTGTTTCTAAGAGCTGAAATACCAACATACTTTGCGCTATCGTTGCCAGACACTACCGAAGCAACATAATCGTCATAAGAGAGTTTGGAATCTCCTAACGACTGAAAAAAGCTCATTGTCTCACCTCCTTTCTAGCGCATGGTTTTATCAATATATAAACCTAAAAATGTACACATCAAACCTAGACACATAAAGCCAGCTGTTAAATCCAATCTAAAAAATGAATAATCAATCAAGCCAAAGCCAGCTAACAATAGCAATGTATGAATGTTATTTTTAAAAAATTTCAAAACAGACCTCCACTTTCAAAGATTTTCTCGTCAGTCCAATATCCTGCACCGTCAAATGATTCAAGGTAGCAAGCTGCGTATGCATCTAACAAAGCGTCGAGTGGATCAATTTTATTGCTATTCTTGTTCTTATCAATACGCATACCATTATTATCAACTCGTGTATAAGCATTATTAACAGCCATTGTTAACAATTTATTGCCCGAATGCTTGATTCTCCCAATCTTAACATCATCTCTAAACTGTTTCGTCGGCATATTCAAAACCATTGTTGTTTGCGGAATTTGGACTTGCACCCACTCTGGATGTCGCTTCTCAATCATAGTCAGCAACGCTCCGTACTGGTAAGGGTCGAAGTAAATTCCTTGAACTTCCCAATCGTTTTCGATAACCATTTCTTCGAGTTTCTCCATAACTCGCTCATTATCAATGACGCCAGATTCAAGAGTAGTAATTTCACATTCTCCCATCCGCTCTAAATTGGTGTAAGAAACACCGTCTCGCTTTTCTTTCGCTATCAAACCATATTTAGTAGCAACAAAAGAAAAGCTGTCAGCATACCAATAATCGTCCATCATTGCCATTGTACTAATCGAAAATAAATCGCTTGAATGACCGACATCAACTCCTATCCAAACACGCCTACCAGTCGTGTCTGGCTTATCGATTAAAGCATCTTCCCATGTCTGTTTATCCATGTACGAAGCTTCGCTTGATTGGCGCCACATATTGAAATTCTTCACTAAAACCTTGTTGATTTCGCCAGTTTCAAGCGAAGTTTTACGCCTTTTTCGCAAATAATCCATGATTTTTTCGTGTAATGCTGGCACTTCCAAAATAGGATTTGACTTAATCCAATTGCTTTCGTCAGCGATTTCTTTCTCGTCATCTTGTTCGGAAATGAACGCAAAATACGAATCATCAACTGTTTTCTTATCTAAAATCTTAGCAGCGTACTTATATTCAATTGCGTACATTGGCACATTCAAATCTAAACCAGCAGTTGAAATGATAAGAATTAACGGATTATCAAGCTGACCTTGCCCAGATTCCAAAAGCTCAATCATTTCATTGGTTTTGCTTGCGGCGTACTCATCTAGCACGCCAACGTATGGCTCGAAACCGTCAACTGCGCCAGTATCACGGCTTAATGCCCTGATATACGATTCATCACGCTTATTTGTTAACTCATCTCGCACAATCTTGGTCGCTTTGAAAATGTCCTTATCCTTAGCTCTGAGAGCTTCTAACTGCTTCTTAGCCATTGTCCAAGCGATTCTAGCCTGCGTACGGTCGTTAGCCGTACAGAACAACTGACGGCTTAATGCAGGGTTCTTTCCAAATAAAAACTCGTATAGTAAAATACCAGCGATTAAAATGGTTTTTCCATTCTTACGAGCAACCGAAACCATAGCTTTTCGAAAACGTCTGACAGAATGGTCTTTTTTCTTTCGCCAGCCATACAAGCTAGAGATAATGAATTTTTGAAACCTTGCCAGCGGATAAGTTTTACCAGTTTTAACATCTGGCAAAATCTCCAAAAAATCGATAGTGTTTTGGGCTTTTTCTGGGAAATAATCAAATCCAAAATCAGAATCACTAATATTTTTCAAATCATCTAAGTGTCTTTGGCAAGCTTTGATAACTTTCTGACAAGCTTTGATATTGCCGTCGACCACATCAAGAGCATAATAAAAAGCAGTATCTCTATACCGCTCTGGAATTTCTAAATAATCGTAAGCATTTTTTGAGTTTACCTCCTTCTTTTTTTAAAGCACGAAACGATTGTCCAATAGTTTTCTTGGATGCTTTACCATCTTCTATATCAAAAAAATTCAATCAAGAAGCCATTCTCCCATGGGTCATTTATTGTATTTTTGGAATCAAAATAAAATTTTAATTTAGAAATGTAGGATACTTCTTCACCGTCTATTTTCACAATTGGACAGCTGTCACCTTCCGTTAACTTAATAGAGAATTCTTTTACTTGCGTTCATTTCCCGTTCACCTTTCACTAATTCCCAAATCTATCAAACATTGTGTCTTCCTTTTCTTCTGTTTTAGGTACATACATTTTCATACGACTATCAACAGTTAAACCTAATTGAGCCGCGCATGATTTGATGTTGTTTGTTGCTTTTTCAAGCGTAACAACTAATGGATTCTGAATCCACATGCCTTTATCTTCACTAAAAACAGAAACACCTATTTCATTTACTTTTTTGACTTGCTTCAACATATATGCCGTACCACGTACAGTAGTTTTCTAAAACTGCCCTGTCTAAATCAC
>CYGL01000456.1_pt1 | contig 16561 bp, 24 predicted proteins | sample 485531 | NCBI WGS metagenome assembly CYGL01 (sample SAMEA3497897, study PRJEB9818) | human gut metagenome | reverse complement strand
TATACATTTCGCCATTAGCATTCATATCTATACCACAACCTCTAGTTTCTCTTGTAGAAGAAGATGAATGGTCTATCTTAGCAAGTCTTATTGTAATACCTTTTAGCGTATCACCATGAGAATTTTCCATTCTAAGACCAGATCCAATAGAAATCCTAACTTCATTAAGAAGTTCTCCATTCGATGATATGGATATAACCGTTTTAGGAGTAGTTTCTGACATTACAGTCATACTATCAGCAAAAGTTGATTTTGCACTTATTTCTACACTATTATTATCTTTTGTACTAAGAGCTATTCCTTCACCTTCACTTAATGATAGTGACCTCATTGGTTTAAGATTACCTTCCGTATCTGAAGCATAATAAGTTACAATATTACCTATTTTTGTAGGTATGGGATCAATATACTGTAATGATAATCTTTTCTCTTCATCAAATACTAAACCTCTTTCTGTAGCTACATTTATTTGAAACGAATTTATTGGAACATCATTATTACCTGCAAATATTAATGTATGATTTTGATCTGCAGTTACTTTAGCTATTGTTCCCATTTGCATAGTACCACCTAATGCATCCCAAGTTATAAATTGTTGTCCAGCACCAGCTTTAGAATAACTACAAACAACATTAGTATAGGCAGGATATGATACATCTCCTATATTAAACTCTTTGTTTACATTATAAACATCACCAACTTTTACGTTTGTAGTAGGAAGATCTGCAAATTTATCAACAGAACCTTTATATACAAAAAGATTAGTTACATCACGAATAGCATTTAACTTGATAATATCACTATCATTAACACCTTGAATTTTATTACCATTTATAATTAAAATATTTCTATCTAATTCGTTATTTGTGTAATAACATCATCTAATGAAAGTCCATCTGTACTTACACTAGCAGTAGATGGTGCTTGTGCTAAATAAAATTTAGCTTGATTACCTTCTTTTACACTATCAGCTAAAGAATCAGTTACATTTTTACTTGCTACTACTCTAAATAGTTTCCTACAATATTTCCCATGTTATTCTGCTGTTAATTGATTTATTAATTGTTGTACTTTCTTTTCTAATTCTTCTTACACGTTTCTCTAAACCTTTTATATATGGAGTAAAATCATATAAATCTACCCATAAATCTTCATTACTAAATTGTGATAAATCATCCCTAAATTGATATATTCTCCAATTATTCTCACTATCTGAAAAAGTAATAACTAAACCTTCTTTTCTCTGTATAACAGGTACTGTTTGAATAGCTTCTACTAAAGTAATATTACTCTTATTATAGGTATCAGTGATATTAATAAAAGATTCTTTTTCCATAAAGATATTTGGTCTAGAAACTCTCTAACATTAATTTGTTTATTCTCACCATCTTGAATTATAGCCAGAGTATCATCAACTTTAACACCGTTGGTTTCAGGAAATTCACTATCCTTAATGCCTCTGGCAAGTAATCCTTGGTATATTTTGTCTATATCTTCTCTAGTAAAAAACATAATATTACAATTGTATTAAACCACAACTCCTAAACTGGTCTAATAATGTATTAACTACTCCTACTACTTGTGCAGTAGTAGCACTTTCAGCAAGATTAACTATATTAGTAATAGCCTTAACTCCGCCTAATGAAGTTTTAGTAGCTTTAGATAAAGTATATTCTCCTAAAGTAAATTCACTTAATTTAGTGACTTCACCATCAGCAGCTATAGAATATTTAACTGCATGGCCTTCATCAGTTATAATAAGTGCATTACCTCCTGTAGTAGGTAGCCAAGAAGCAGTACCATATCCATAATTTATATCAGTAAAGAAAGTATGGTCATTACTTTGTATAGTTTTTAACTTACTAAGATTGGCCTCTTTTATACTCTCTGAATTACCTATTGCTAGTTCAACTACACCTTGTTCAGAACCAAATATTGATAAATCCTTTTTTATCTGTCCTACCTCTTTATCTAGACTATCTACTTTTTCTTCAAGTTCCTGTCTATCTTCAGAAGTAGCATTTAAGGGAGTCCATCCTTTATTTCCATATACTTTTAGCTCACCATTATTAAGCCATAGGTTTTGAATATTAGGAGCTTTATTATCTTCTATAATATCTCTAAATCTTCTCATTTACCTGATTTTTGAGTTGTTTTATTTATCTGCTTTTCTTTAAGTCTTGCATCAGACTTTGCCTTATCCTTATCAAACTCTAACCTTTCTCTATCAAGTTTGAGTCTTTCATCAAATTGCCTCATTGACTCTAGTAGCTTATCCTTAGCTTCTTGTGAGTACTCAGGTTCTACTATACCATCATCTTCATTTTGTTTAGCATAGGCATTCATCTGTGCAATAAGAATCTTAGTCTCATTATCTCTTTGATTAAGAGTATCTTCTTGCTGCATCTTAGCTTGCTCCATCTGAGTCTTCTGTTCTATCTCTTGTTGCTGTACCTGCAATTGCTGTTGCTGAGCTTGAGCCTGTCTTTCTTGAATATTTTTTTCATCCTTTTCAACAAGTCTTTGCTTCTCAGCAAGTGAAGATGAACTAAATAACTTCATAATAGTTGAGAATGATAGAGATTGATTCTGTAGAGCTGCTTGAGCTAAAGTATCTAGCTTTTGGTTAAGTTCTTGGACACCATTACTGCTGTCTACTACAAGGCCATAATCAGCCTCTGCAAATTCATCACCATCTATATCCATAACTCTCATTGAATTATCAGACAATATATATTGGAACTTCATGCTTCTGCCTCTTAATGCTATCTTAGCAGTCTCAAGCAAGCACTCTAATGCCCTCTTTTTAACATCTTCATGTACTACAAATAACCACTCTGTAATATGAGAAGACTGCATCATACTCCTCTCTACTCCACCTACTGTCTCTCTATTACTTACTTGACCTTCTCTCTGTTTGGTAATACCAGCAACTTCTGACATTTCCATCTTGATAAACTCAAGAAGATTAATGTATTGCTGTATCTGATTACCATCTAGAAGCTGCAATTACACCAGTGGAAGCATTGTTTAATGCACCTGCAATTTTACCTGTAGCTGCACCTACATTACCTTCATTGAAGCTGTCTTCTACTGCAAGACCCATAGTCTTTGCATAGTATAACCATTTTTCTACATCCCATCCCTTAGGTTTCTTGGCAAAATCTAATCTCACCAATGAACCCCAATTTCTTGCTATCAGCTTGTTTAGCCTATCATGTATTGCATCATACAAATAGTTATATGGCTTCATCATATCCACCTAAGCTGAATGGTCTATTGTCGTTAAGGTTGTAAATAGAGCCTATAATTCCAAAGTGACATCTTGAAGGGTTACTCAGTCTGTTATATTGAACTACTCTTGGTCTCATATTGACATAAATATCAGTACCAATCTTAGTTCCTTCCCATGCTTCATTGATGTAGAATATCTGTTCCTCTTCTCCAGCATCCTTATTTATTACATAAGTTTCTGGGTAGAAGTTAAATACTTCTTCACCTGTTTGAGGGTCATAACTTCTTACCTTCTTAATCTTTTCTCCTTGACTTCCAATATACTCTAAGTCTACTCAACGTTTCCTGCAACATCATAAGGTAGAAGTGAGTTATTAACTCCATCATACTCCTCCTAATGGGTCCCAAAAGAGTCCATCTGTACTTATTTCATCTCCTATCATGTGGTTATTGACAAAGCCATATCTTTCATCTATGTTATCCATAGAGTCTGTAGCAGCTTGGCCTACATGGTCAGGCATCTTCTCTATGTACTCCATGTCTTTCTTTGTCAATACATCATAATAGGTATCAATAACCTTGCCTGGACTCCAATAATCTTCAAGGATTATCATATCTGCATCCTCAATCTTATTGCTATATCCTGACTTAAAGATTCTTACCTTGAGTGGATTTAATCTCTCAATAGTAGGCTCTCCTCCTACAATATCACTATTGATTAAATCTCTTCACCAACTGCCATTGCATCCATGAAGCCTTGGTTGAATATTAAAGGAATATTCAACTCCTTTACATAGTGGTTAAGGAGGGCATTAGCCCTAATTTCCCTCATGTCCTGCCACTCATAACTGTAATAGTCATTTATCTTTTCAAGCTCCTGATTGGCCTCTTCCTCTGACTGAGAAGTATTAGATACCCACTCTTGTAGCTTCTGTAGTAATTCTTGCTTCTTGTTATTCTCTATCTCTGTAATAGCATTAGGGTTAGTAACTACTACTTTGAAGTCAAAGACTCTCTTACTTTCCTCACCTCTAAGCACATTCAACTTACTATTCATAATAGGATAGTGTTGAATCCTATCAGGTATGAAACCTGCTTGTAACTTTTCAGGATTCAGTATCATCTCAAGGTCACTCATGTGGAGTTTACCATTGAGCAAGTCATAGTTAATTTTCTTATGTATTACAGATTTTCTAACTAAGCTATAATTGAAGAAGGTCTTACTGTCTGCCCAATCCAAGTGCTTCTTCCTCCAAGCTTTATTTTTCTTACTGAAGGGAAGTTGCTGTGGAGGCAAGTTTATCATTTCATATCCCATATACTTCAATTTAATTACTATGCAAAGGTAAGTAAAAATCCTTGACCTATGCAAGTATATAAGTAATTTATTAGCCATTAGCTTTCATTTTTACTAAATTTACTGCTTGAACCTAAAGTCATAATTTCTCTCGAAGAATGGGTCATTACCACCATAATTATTATTAGCCCTCTCCTGCTTTTCCTTACTAACATCCCCTTGGTATCTTATCATCCTATCCTCTCTTAAAAGCATTAACATTCCCATAGCAGATATTCTATCAAAGTTGCCCTCAGAGTTGTAATTAATAAGTTCTTTCAATAGTGCCCTGTTCCTTACAGTAAAAAGTCTTGGAACCATTACTTCTTTCTCTTCTCCATCAATAGTCTGCATAATAGGAACTGGAGCCAATAGCCAGCTTCTCAATCTACTCCTTGCATAAGCATTAATGGCAGGAGAGGCATTAGTACCTTTTGACTTGTTACCATAGCCATCCTTCATCATCTGCTTTTCCTTTAAGAAATCAAGAACATCTGTAAGAAGATAAAGGCTATTTCTTGTTGAAAAGTGGGAGAATAAGCCTTTCTTATTATACTCATAATTCAACATACCATTGTAGAATAGACAAAGTTTTCTACAAATCTCATAGTAATCATCAGCAAAAGATGGTCTTCCAGTGTATTCAGCCACTATCCTATCTGTCCATAGGTCTAATACAAATATAGAACCTAAAGACATAGTATTTGATTCATCATCATCATAAGGGTCAGCACCTAATATATACCTGTCATTATATGGCTTACCTGTATTCTTATCAATCTCAGGCATTTGGTATATCTCAATAGCACCCTCTATCTTATTATCCTTATGAGGAAAGTCCCTAATAGGCATGGCAGAGGTAGGTTTGTACTCTACTTGACCATCTTTACTGAACACCAAGTCACCTACATATACATCATCATACTCTGTAGGATTAGCATCTAGTTGACCTAATCTTTCAGTTAAGTCAGCTACAGGGAACATATTTACACCTGTCTTAACAATAGCCTCAGCAGGAGTAATAGGAACCTCAGCAATGGTCTTAATGATAGTATTAGGGTCAGTAGAATTGTACTTTACTCTGTACCTATTCATAAGAATCTCAATAAGAGCCTTAATCACATCAGATACACCATTCTCATTATAGCATCCCTTTCTATTTACATAGCCAGGAAAGAAGAATACAAAGTAAGGTTTACCCTGGTTGTACTTATCATATACATTAGGTAAAGCATACATATTATAACCTTTTGGGTTATACATAATTTCTTGAGCACCAGCAAAGTCTGACTCATTATCACCAGCAGTACCTAACATATAGATTTGACCAAAGACAATATCACCTTCTTGTACTGAAGGTAACAATACATTATACAGGTCTACAAGTCTTGGAAATGTGCCAAACTCCTCAATAAGAATCTTAGCAGCTCTTTTACCTCTCAATTTAGACTCATCATCCTTAGATGATACTCCAAGTACTGTATTTTGAGTGCCTCTTTCAATATCAAGGTCTACATCCTTGTACCCCATTATCCATGTCATTTCCTGCAAAGAGTTCTTTAATCTCTTTCTTGGAAACTGGGTATTGGTTGCACAGAAATTAGCCATGTCCACAAACTTATTTAATACACCATCCTTTGTAAGATACTCCTTCTGATAAGCAGTTACTATGCCCTTTACCTTCTCATGTGCTTCCTCATTTTCACCTACTACAAAGATGTGGTTAAGTATGGATGCAAGACTATATGACTTACCTTTACCTCTGGAGGCTAGCTCAGCCATGTGCTGACCTCCATCAAAGTTATTGTATAAACCACCATTTGATGCTTGGTCTAAGCAATGGAATCTCCAATAGATTCCCTCCCAACATTCAGGAAGTGCTTCTATTCTATCAGCTCTTTTAGACTTTCTCTTTTTACCATTCTTATCCCTATATTCTCTAATCTTGGAGAGCATCATAGGAGAATAATTAAGGAACCAGTACATATAACCTGTAACCCATTCTCCATCACTTTCCCTCACATAACCATCCCAGATTCTTCTCCTTTCTTCTCTTATCCATTTACCATACTCACTATTAGGATTGGCATTAGGTCTAAGGTTAGTAAATGTACCATACTTCTCATAATGTATAGCAGATGGTCTGAAATAGTCCATATCCTCTAATATATGAGGATTAGCCAAGTCCACAATGATTCTACCCCTATCATCTCTTGGTCTATCCTTGGCATGTTCTCTTGTAGGACTTATCAATCTCTTGACAAACTCTACATTATTTATAATATCAAATAACTGGTCCTGAACCTCCTGAGGAAGGCTATTAACCAATTCCTCAGTCAGCTCAGTCTGATATTCATTCATTGGTATTCTCTGAAATTCCATCCTGTATATTCTCCATTTATAACTGCTTCATAAAAATCAGAGCCTATCCAATTAAATATAAGATGGCATAATTCAGTGTTTATGTACTGTTGCATAGACTCCTCTTGCCCTTCTAGTACTTTAGCAGAATGGCTAAGTGAAATAACTATATACCTATCCTTTCCTTTAACAAACCATAGGATAGCCTTATATGTTTTATAGGCTTTGAAAGTAGGATGAGGCTCTACTACTCTTTGCAATATTAGATGTCCTTTAGATGAAATATTTCTCTCACCTCTCCTATCTTCAATATGCCTGTTAAGTCCTTCTATTATATCTTCAGCTCTCATACGTAATCCATAAAATAAACATTAGTACTATCCTTCTTCAGTATATCATTGATAACAGGATTATGTTTCTTTGCCCATCTCTTAATGGTAGAGAAGAAATTAAACCTCTTGATATTGTACCCAAAAAGATACCTCCTGAACTAACCGAAGGAGTAGTAGGTATAATACAAATATACGGAGGGTCTCTATCAAGTATAACCCTTCCATCCATTCTTTATACAGACAAAAGAAAGAGCTAGGCAGTGGGATGCTCTCCAGTACCTCTTCTCTGAATAGGTCTTCACTACCTTCTCTTTCAAGTATAATCCTAACTTTATATACTGAGAATATATTAACTATCTCTCCTATACTCTTAAATGTAAGGTCAAAATCTACCAATCCATGACATACTCTCCATACATTTCCATCTCTCCTTACTCTCACATCAAAGTAAGTTACTCCTATTTCTTTCTGCTGTGCTATACTCTTTACTTGTGTCCTCCATAGGAAAGAGAACCATTCAAATAACTTCTTCCTAGCTGGCAAGAATGTATAGCTATCATGTGTCCCAATCATAATGTCAAATCATCTTCAAAGATTTGCTTTTTCTCCAGAACCTCTCATCTTACCTGAACTCTTCATCTCAGAGTTAAGTGCTTTTTTCAGCTTCATCTAAATCCTTTACAAGAGGAGGTATTTGCTTTATAAGAGCACCTACTTCTTTCAAGTTCTTTAATCTCTAGGTCATCAAACTCTTGAGCCTTTAACCTCTTTCTATATTTATCAACCATAAATCTCGTGTCTTCAAGGAGTAGAGCAGATATAGGTTTGAATGACATATAGAAATTCATAGCTTCTGTGACTATCTTATCAGGCTGCCATTTAGGAGGCAATCCTTCTCCCTCTTTAATAGCTTCCATTCTTTCCTTGTCATCTACAAGGTATTGATAGTCACTTCTTGGGTCACAGAAAAAGTAAATGAATCCCAATTCCATTATAGCTTTATCCTTATTAACAGTCTTGTCTCTTTGCCATATTTGTCTGAATGGTTTAAGAGCAAAGGCTTCCTCAGATATTACTATCTTGTAACCCTCATATTTGAATAATTTTATCATAATCTAAGAAAAAAAAAGAGTGTATCAAGATTAGTTTTCCTGATACACTCTCTTGAGTTATACAATTAGTTTCTTCTTCTCTGGTTGAATGATTGGTGAAGGAGTTGGGTCAGGAACTTCCTCATACTCTTCAATAATGAAGTCAATATCCCTATCCTGTAGCAATAGGCACTGCTTTCCATCCATCTCAACAACATCAAAGTTGTAAGTTATAATAGGGTTATCAGTGATTACTCCATCCTTTAGAGAACCTTCTTGGTGCTTTTTCACACCAAATCTTGTAGGATTAACCCATACCAAGTCACCAACTTTAATGTCTCTAACAGAGCTACCCACTGCAAGTACTCTTTGATACTCCTTCAAGCTGCCTTCTCTCTTAGTCACATCAATAAGACCAGCTCCTACCATCATATCCTGCTCATACTTATCCATTGTAGTGATAAGTGCAGTGAACATTGGCTTTATCTTCTTAACCTTCAACATACTCAATGACTTTTATACCATATTCTACAGCACAAGTGTGCTCAATTTTACAACCTCTATACTTATCCCAGTCCTTAGCAAAATATGCAGCATCTGCTCCAGATAACAGCTCCACTGATTTACCCAAGAACCATAGAGGTCTTGCATCTACTGGTGCATCTTTGAAGAAGCTATCAATTACTTCCACATCATCATTGAGTACTGCCTTAGCCTCTTCCACTGCTTTGGCTCTTTCTGCTTCTATTTCTTCATCTGTCTTACCCTTCATGGGCTGACTAATAAACAATTTCTTCATTTCTTCTCCCTTATCTGTTTTATAAACTTGAGTCTCTTTTTCATACCTAACATCCTATCATAAGTGCAAGTCAATTTACCCAGTGACGGAATGTTGAAATTTGTTCTTAACTTAGCAAAATCCTCTTCATTAAGATTCTCTTTTAATGGCAAGGACTGTATGGATTGGTTAATGAATAACCAAAATGCCTTATATGTTTTATCTACCACTTCTTTAGGTAAATTCAACTCTTCAGAAACCTTACCAATTATATCAAGATAACTCATTTCAATTCAAAAAGTAACAATAGTTGGAAAGTGCCAGTCTCCTCATCAATGTTAGGAATAAACCTTGGATTAATCTTGCCATCAATGATAACCTTATTCTTCCTTAGCTTGCCCATAATTACTTGAAAGTGTGGGAGAGTGATATTACACTCTTCCCTTACTTTCTTCTTTGTATCTTCACTCATTGTAACCTTATCAAGTATCTCATTGTCCTTGATAACTTTACTGAGTTCATATCTCTGCTTAACAAAGGATGTAATTACATCAATCTCTCTTTCAGTTAACTTATGAAAAGGCTCTAAGAATTTGAACCAATGCCTGAAGAAGCTTCCACTCAAAGAACATGGTACTCTAACTATATTATTAGGCTTCTTCATATATATTTATATTACTCTTCAGTTTTAATATTTGAGGTCTCTTCTTTATTATCCTCCTCAGGTACTGTCAGAAGTTCCTCAATTTCAGCAATACACTTTTCAAGAAAGTCTTGCTGGAACATATGTCCATTCTCTACTACCTTAAACAAGTAATCAAGCCTCTTGAATATATTACTCATATTAGCAGCCTGTAACTTCATATACAACTGCTTAGCCTGCTCACTAAGCTGATGAGCTATGTTCTCTAACTGCTCATAAGACATCTTCTCAGGTCTCTCTGTTTCCTTTGTTGTTGGCTGCACCTTTACAACCTTTTCCTTCTGCTCTTCCATTTTATTTAATAATTAAGTTGTTAATACTCTTCAAGATATCTGTGTCCATATCTATTCTTGTAGAGGGTATCCCATTCCTCTATTGAACATTCTTCTATATCAGTGGAGCCACACTCATCACAGTAATCTGAATCCTCCATTCTTGGAATGTTCCTAATATTCAATGATAGACAATGCTTGCAGTATAGTACTGGTACTTCATTGTAATCATTAGGCTGATTTTCTGTGTTTAAGTTGCTCATAAATCATCTTCTTTCTTTCATTAATAGTCCTACTGTGATGTCCCTTTCTCTTACAAGTATTAGCTTTATTATTGAAAGGTCTCTTAGGGAAGATAATACCATCAAGAGATACATAACCTCTTCTGATTGCTCTTCTTACAGACTTAAACTTGTTTACTGCTTCATAAGTTCTTAGGTGAAGAATACTTTTCTCATAGAAATCTCCCACAATATCTACTCTATTCTTCTCCATGTAATCCTTGAACTCCTCTTCACTCATAAGAGGTCTTTCTACTGTCTTCTGCTCTTCCATTTCCATAATGTTTTTATCTATAGTAGATTAATACAAATTGACCATTCTCTTTAAGTAGAGAAACTATATTCTCTCTTTTAATTCTTTCTTCATTGGCTGCCCTTACAATACCTCTGATTGTAGTATCAGTTAGCACAGTCATAATTTGAGAACCCTCTGAACCATTGGTCTTTTTGGTTCTTGTCATCTTTGCTTTTTCTATCTCTTCCATATAAAGTAATTTAGTTACGGGGGGAGGACTCGAACCTCCGTAGATTAGCTTATGAGACTAAGCTGGTACCACCTCCAGTCTACCCCGTGATATAAAATTCTATTTAGCAAATTCTTGATAATGTAACCATTGATGACAATTTGGACACAGTAAGATACATTTATCAATCTCTGCTTGTATTCTTTTCATTGAAAGGTTTCCTACCTCTACACTACTAAAACCAAATTCTTTAGTTTTAGGGTCTAAATGGTGAAAATTAAGTATTTCAGGATGTTCTCTCCATCCACAATAAGCACAGCAGCCATTATTTCTTATCTGTCTAAGATAATCCATTCTTTCTTGCCTTCTTTTTCTAAAATACTCATTTCTACTTTCTCTGTCTTTTCTCATATTAAAAATTATAGAGCAGATAGTGGGAATCGAACCCACACATTAACATTGGAAGTGTTACATACTAACCTTTATACTATACCTGCAAAAGAGCCTCTTATAGGAATTGAACCCATATCTTCTGACTACAAAACAGAAATAATTAACCTTTATACTAAAGAGGCATTGTAGCTTCAGTGGGATTTGAACCCACAAGAACATTACTGTTCAAAGGATTTTAAGTCCTCCGTGTCTACCATTTCCACCATGAAGCCATCCAGTATCAATAAGGCTTTACATCACATAAGTGGAATAAGTAGTCATACTTATTGACATTCTGAATAAAGGTCTCACATTCAGATGTTATACCTTTATATATGGTCTCTTGAGGAATCTTATCATAGAATGCAATAGTAGCAGACTTAACCTCACTTATAAAGTCAAAAGCATTCAGTGCATCACTTGGAGTTCCTTTGATTACATTAGGTTGTATCTTGCCAAGTATTCCCATATATCCTTCTGCAAGCCCATCTTGATAATCTGACAATATGTCAAGGAACTCATCAAGATACACATGGATATTCTTCTTAGGTGCTGCCCAATGCAGATTCTTACACTTAGTCTTCCAACCTTCAAGCTGATTTAAGAAGTTAATAAAGAACTGAGAACCAGATACTTCTGTACTTCTGCTTGATTCCATTGGAGTAAATAGGCTATCTTCTTCAAACATATTCTCTTATTTTGATGTTGCAAAATTAAGCAAAATAATTGGAACTACCAAACATTTTCCTAACTATTTTCCAATTATTTTTTAGTACCCTCTAAGAGACTCGAACTCTTACACATTACTGCGTATGCTCCTAAGGCATATGTGTCTACCATTCCACCAAGAGGGTATTAGTGGGTGCTTAAAGAATCGAACTTTATTCTCAGATTTTTCAGACCTGTGCAATGTAACCATACCTGCCCAACACCCATAATGACTTATTTGTGTCTCTCCTCACATCACCTTCCATAAGTCAAGGACGAAGATTTCTATTGAAGTGAGTTCTAAGGACTTGAACCTTAGAAGTAGCCATCAACTCAAAATTTCTTGCTATGTATCAATCTGTGACAATTTGCACACACTAAGATACATTTATTTAGTTCATTTTGTATCTTTTCTTCTGAATATTTTAATATTTGAGCAGGACTATATTCTTTTTCATTACTGTTGATATGATGAAAATCAAATGCAGCAGCATTTGTACCATCATATTTATATCCACAGCTTGTACATACTCCTCCTTTTAACAGGATATATTTTACTTTCTTTTGTCTTGCTCTTTCATCTTTTTGCTTATTATTTTTCTGTTGCCTCTCTTTAAGGTGAGGCAAATTATTTTCTTTCTGCTTTTGATACCATTCTTTTTGGTATTCTCTTAATTTATTTATATCTTTCATATTGTGGGAGTAAAAGGAATCGAACCTATTGTGTTTCTAATGTGCCAGATTTACAGTCTGGTGCCCATCCACCATCTGAGCAGTACTCCCATATATATTTATTACTCACTCCAACATCAAAGGAACTATATTCCAACTGGAATAGTTCCTGAAGGTATCCAAACATAAGACTTAGCAGCTTGTCTAGAGTATGCTTTAATACCCCTCTTAATTAATGAAATAACCTTTTTCATAACAATTAAAAATTTAGAGTTAATAATATGTTATGTTCCCCCATAAGGAGTCGAACCTTACTCTCAAGATTAAAAGTCTAGAGCATCCACCATCAATGCTTTGGGGGAATATTTGCCAAGGTTGAGATTGTGCTCCCACAAGGACTTGAACCTTGAGTCCCCTGTTTAAGAGACAGGTGCTTTAACCAATTCAGCTATAGGAGCATTATTTCTTTTCATATTTTTCAGACCATGCTTTAGTAATACCTGCTGTTGCAAATACTCCAGCAACAGCACCTATATAAGCAGCAAGACCATTAAGGTCTGTCTGTATAGTATGGTTATAACATACTTCTATTATAAGAAGTACAGCAGGAACTAATAGCAGGATTAAACCTATTAAAGTAACTGCCACTAAGAAGAAGTTCTTTGAAGAAACTCCTGTATTATTCTTTACAAGTTTATCTATGTAACACATAGTACTGGCAGAGGGGCTTGAACCCACATGCACCAATTACCCTTTCTACAATGTATAAGATTGAGGGGATATGCCAGTATATTGGGGTGTCTGATGGGAATTGAACCCACACAATTTGGAGCCACAATCCAAAGCTCTACCATTAAGCTACAGACACAGTTCTGATGAGTAGACTCGAACTACTAACTACTGCCTTATGAGAGCAGCTTTCTGCCATTGAAATACATCAGAATATGTAGGGACAATAGGACTTGAACCTATAACTCCTTCCGTATCAGAGAAGTGCTCTAACCATTGAACTATATCCCTATATTGCTGATGGGATAGGATTTGAACCCATATCAGCTGGTTTTGGAGACCAGTATTTTACCATTAAACTACCCATCAATTTCTGCGGGGAATACAGGACTCGAACCTGTAACCATTGGATTAACAGTCCACTGCTCTAACCATTAAAGCTAAATCCCCTAATTTGTTGCTCCTATAGGACTTGAACCTATGACCTTTTCCTTGTAAGGGAACTATTCTTAACCACTGAACTAAGGAGCATTGATAGGGCAGTTTCTTTAACCTCTAACTGCCCAAAAGAGGGTTCAAGCAAAAAGCTCAACATTATGAAAACATGAAAACATAGTGTGGAGCAAGAGGGACTCGAACCCTTAATTCTTCCTTGCAAAGGAAGTATGTTAGCCAATTACATCACTTGTCCCAAATGAGGGTATAGGCTATCAACCCTCTTGTAGGCAGTCACCATTCATTCCCTACTTTATATACCCTAAAGGTGGTATCACCTACCCTCTTGTACTGGGGTGAGCATCTTATATTTCTATAAGAACGTAGAGTAGACAAGACTCGAACTTGCAATATCACTGCATCCCAAATGCAGTGGGCTAACCAATTACCCTACTACTCTATATTGCGGAGAGCAATGTACTCGAAACATATACAATTACTTGTACACTTTGCTTAGCAGGCAAGCCCCATAACCTTATGGGTTTACTCTCCAATTTGCCTACCCTACCATATAGGAATAGGACTTTTAGTTGGGTAGCAGACTATGAGGGAATTGAACCCTAACCTTCACATTGACAGTGTGATATGCAAACCATTACACTACATAGCCTGTATAGTAGAGCTATTGGGAATTGAACCCAAATCTCTGCCTTGAGAGGGCAGTTACCTAACCATTAGTAGATAGCTCCATATTGTATTGGGTATGGGACTTGAACCCATAATCTCCACATTGAAAGTGTGGTGACTTAACCACTTCGTCTAACCCAACATTGGTACCCCCTATAGGAATCGAACCTATATCAAAAGATTAGAAGTCTCTTATTCTGTCCATTGAACTAAGAGGGCATTTACCTTTACTATTGTTACCCCAACAAGACTCGAACTTATGTTACAGGAGCCAAAATCCCGTGTAATAACCAACTATACTATGGGGCAATAAAAAGGAATGTTACTCTAAAACAACTGGTTAAAGTAACATTCCTAACAATGGAAATTTCCTAAAACCAATCTCTCTTTCTTAATTGCTCTGCAAAGGTAAGCAAAATATTTGAAACCACCAAACTTTTTCTCAATTATTTTTAGTTCAAGCACCATTTTCTTGTCATGAAGGAGTAAAGTTAGGCTTTGGTTTTAGGTCTAATCTATATTCTTTAAGTAATTCCTACTAACTTGTTAGCCCAAGATTCAGTATAAAAACTGTAGTAGTTCCATTTAATTCCTATCTTACTACATAGATAATGCACTATGTTATGTAGTAATGATGGGATTCCTATCACTATCAAATATAGTGGACCTAATATATCAGATTGCTTACTATGGCCAAATTCATGTTGGATAGACTTTTGTGATGACATAGTATCCACAAAGATATAGTTACCTAAGGACATAGTTGGTAGCACATCATTATATATCATAGTGTTACCTCCTACTATACCTTCTCTATATGCTGCCTCACACAATATACCCTCTATACATAAAGCAAGCATATTCTGTGGGAACTGCCATAACCACATCAATAAATTCTTAATATAACTACTAATCTTCTTCATTTTCTTCATTAATTATTGGATATAATATATCCCTAGAGCTGGATTAACAGCCTTCAAGACAGCTATTTTTAGCTTTCCTATCAATTACTTACTTCAGTAGACCCGGTCTTTTAATCCTCTAAAGTCTGATTCCCTGTGCCTTTTCTCAGTGTGATGTGCTCAGACAATCTACCTTATAAAGTAACCATTTGTGTAGTATTGGGGACACCTCTCTATTATTTATAGATACTACCCAACTTCTGCCCCACTACTTTTTATCCTCATGGGGGATAACCTAATCACACTTAGGTTCTACGAGGTACAAAGATAAGTAAAAGAAATGATATGACCAAATGTATAAATAGAAAATTTATTGACTATAGAGATAATTTTTTTTTCTAATTTTTTTTTGAAAAATTTTTGGTATTTGTAGGAGTGGTACTTACACCAACCACACCCTCCCCATCACTTAGCCCGAGGGGGTCCTACCCCTGGGTCTTAACATTATTAACAAATTAACATTTTACCACTATGGAGAAGAATCTCACTTTTAACGACACACTGACAATTGAACAGTTCGAAGGACAAAATGAAGGTACAACACATAGATGTGAAGAGGAACCCCAAGACAGGCAAACTGTTCTTTACTTTCGGAGCAAAGACAGGAGCAGTTGCTATCAAAGGCATCCCAGCACACCCTATGTTAAGCAATGTTACTGGCTCTGATGGTAGCTCATTCTGGCTCTTGCATGAGGAAGGCCAGGGAGCACCTGTATTGGCCAGCTTCTAAACATGGGGGCAACAGGCAGAAATGCCTGTTTGCCTTTTTGTTTCCTCTAAGCATTAATAGATTTACATCTCTTCTTGACAAGAAGATTAGAGAGGTAAATAGAGTGTTTAGAGGATTAAAAGACCGGGTCTACTGAAGTAAGTAATTGATAGGAAAGCTAAAAATAGCTGTCTTGAAGGCTGTTAATCCAGCTCTAGGGATATATTATATCCAATAATTAATGAAGAAAATGAAGAAGATTAGTAGTTATATTAAGAATTTATTGATGTGGTTATGGCAGTTCCCACAGAATATGCTTGCTTTATGTATAGAGGGTATATTGTGTGAGGCAGCATATAGAGAAGGTATAGTAGG
>CYGL01000455.1_pt1 | contig 16584 bp, 18 predicted proteins | sample 485531 | NCBI WGS metagenome assembly CYGL01 (sample SAMEA3497897, study PRJEB9818) | human gut metagenome | reverse complement strand
GCTTGGAGGTCGTAGTGTTTACGATAATAGAGTGGCTTATACTCATATACAGCAACAGTGGGCTTATTATAGAGAACAAGCTTATGCTGAAGCTATGATGCCAACACAAGATGATCTTAGATCAATTAAAAATGATTGGCTAAGATTGATACCAGATATTGATGCAGACGATTATTTCTTCAAACCCACTGGCGATAGAGAATTAACTTATAACGATAGCTATTATGACTAATACAAATACTCAATAGGTAAACATGTTTTCTGGTGGTATGGATACTGATACTTCAGACATGTTTATTGATAAGAATAGATACCGCATGGCTAAGAACTTGAGGTTTGTAACAGACACTCAGTCTAGTGGCGGAGAATTACATGCGGTACAAGGATTTAAACCGGTACTCAAAGAGCTGTTAACTAATGTTATTGCAACAACGGTTGTGCGTGATTTAGGTGTTATAATACAGAATACACCAAATAATAATGAGTCAAAATGGTGTGTTAAAACATTTGACAACAACAGCAAACCGATTTAGCTAAAAACAGTCTTCTTATGTAAAGAAGAGATTGGCTCAGATAAACCTAGTATATTAGGATTATATGAGACAGATAAGATATGTAAATTATATATTGCTGATGGAGTACATCCATTGATGATTATAGACTTACTACCCTAAAAAAGAAGTAGTCCCTGTTAACATAGATGAAGTTGCGATATACTCATCTGTTGTGTTAAATAAACCTATTATCAACGAGTTTACATCTGGATCTCTTAAATCAGGATGTGTATCGTATGCATACAGATTGTATGGATTATATGGTCCTGGAACAGAGATGTCTATACCAACGAGACAACTTCAGATTCCAGAAAAACCTGTATCTGGAAATTAGTTGAAGGGTGCTAAGAGTGATTACGCAACAGGATGCGGAGTGTCAATAACATGTAATTTAGACAATCCTGTTCCTGATAAATTTGATCATATTCTTATATACAGAATATCATATCAGGTACAAGGACAACTTCCGTTAATAGAACTCATATACGATGGTAAGCGTACTGGTAATAGCGTAAGGTTCATAGACTCTGGTCAGAAAGCTCTTGGTACATTAACACTGGAGGAATACAACAGTGTATCTGGAAATCATATTATCCCCAAAATCATTGAATCTAAGAACGATTACTTGTTTGCTGGAAACATTAAAGAGCAGCAACATGATTTGTTTGAAGATTATGATGCACGAGCATACTCATTCAATCCTCGTGGAATTGCTTATTTGTATGATGCATCTGGTGCAAACAGGGTTAATGTGACAAGCTCTACATACGACACTGTTAAACCAACTGGAGATTGCTTCAATAAGTATAACGATATGTCAACAGAACCTCTTGATGATCGTAATAATTACATCGACGAAGACGGTTCTTATTGTAGGTATGACATAGATAAGTACTATGGTGGTACTGGTGTTAATATATCCTGGAGGTTTGTGACAGCATCATTAGTTGGAGATGCAAATGTATCTGTATTAGCAACTGGTGATTACGGAAATGATATGCTTGGTACAAGTTCAATATGTATCGACAAGAATACTAGTAGGAGTACAGATGTTACAAAACCTTTTGTATGCAAATATTTGAAGTATCACAATGATGATAGTTCTGAGGAAGCACAATATGATACATCTGAATATGTTAGTGTTAGTTCAAGTTTATCATACTCAGATGCAAAAACATCTATGTTATTCAGATCATTAAGACGAGATGAGTTATATAGATACGGTATTGTGTTATATCATAAGAACGGATCTGCATCTAACGTTAAATGGATTGCTGATATACGTACTCCTAATATAACATGGGATGGATGTGAAACATTCCACGCTCGTGGTAGTAAGAAAGAAGGTTTTGCAGAAGATCTTATTGTCAAACCTCTTGGTATTGAATTTGATGTACGTAATCTGCCGGAAGACTGTGTTGGATACGAGATTGTCAGATGTCAACGTAAAGAGTCTGATATAGCAACAATATCACAAGGAGTTATATCAAGGCCTATTGCTGAACAATATTCACCAGGACTTGCATCTAGACCTACAACAGCTGGTTCTACAGTATATACACCAAGTGGATTCATAACGACAAACAGATATTGGACTGGTAATGATGCGTATGCTAGAGTACATAGTAATGCAGATAGCTCTGGTTGGGAAGCTGATAATTTTGAAAATAACACAATATATCAGTTCATATCTCCAGAAGTATCTTATTTGAAAGGATCCATGAAGGATTTTGATAATAATGTATCTCTATCATTAAATCCTGTAAAATATATATTTGGAGCAAGTTCTACAACCCTTGGAAATACGTATAATCAATATAAAAAGGGTCTTGCGTACGAAGGTAAGAAATATCGTGGAATATACCCGTCTGCTGGTAATGGTAGATTTGCTTGTGGTTACGATACGTTTGTACAATCTGATGATGGACAAAGTTCTGAGTATAAAACTCTAACTAGAGATAAAGCTAAATCTAACGTGTTGTTTCCAACGCTTTGTTGTAAGAATGATGGTATTGATATTGTAAACTCATTGTACAAGTTTAGATCAACGTTCGAACAGTCTGTTGAGGGTGGTGTAAAACAAGCTGGTTATGATGATATCAGTACAGATTCAAATGGTAACCATAATCAATACACAGGTGTAACTCCATCACGTGGAAATATATATATAAATTCAGATGGCACTCTTACCAGAGGCGTATCGTTTGTAATGTCTTATGGAAATGAGGATAATGTCACTAATGGAGGATTCCAAACAGTACGAGATGCTACATATATGTACGTAAAACTATATGAACAAAGTTCTAATGTTTGGTCACGTGTACATAATGCAAATCATATCGGACAAGCTGGATATATTAAAGGCGACGAAGCTGTTGGGTACACACCTGTATATAGAAGGATTAACAACAGTCTTAAGTTTGCTGTAAAAGATTCTGTTATACCAAAGGAGTTTAGCTGGGATGATTATGCATCACGAGTTAAGGATACTGCAAACTGGACTAAATCGTTCAATGATAAAATAGATGCTGTTGGTAATACGAACTATTGCAATTATGTATCTGGTGGAGGATTCTCTCAAAACCTAGAAGCTAAAGATGGTGATAATTTCGTACGAGACTGCTAGTTATATGGCCCTGGAGGATCATGCATGTTGTTGTAGATAGATCCGTACGATAGTTATTTAGACAACACGTCGTATGATAAAACTGTACCTAATCCTGAAACATAGATCTTATTTGATACATTTGGAACATCAGGTGCTGTAAATAGCAATACATTCTCTGTTCCAGGACCTAATCCGAATGAACCTAATGAACCAGGATCTGAAGATCTGTATACCATAACCGGTGTTTTATCAGACGGTTCAGAAAGGTTTGCAGTTATTAAACCTGAGAGTTTGATGGGTACATTTTTATGTAATCTAAGAAAGAATGTTATTCCTTATGGAGGTTATTCTGCTGTTGATAGATCGCTCAATACATATTGTAGTTATGGCAACTACTTTAAGAAGGATGATACGAATACTAAGCATATAATCTTTGATGGAGATTGCTACATACAACCATTTGAGTATGTAAGTATGCATAAACAAGCAAATCCTGAATATCTTATCATGAAGACTATGATGGTTGTTTACGCAATACCTGTAGAAACAAATATCAACTTAGCCTATACATACGGACATGAGCTTAGTAGGAACCTTGGAAATTGGAAGACAACTCTGTCTCAAATACAACCTGCTAATGTGATGAATAAGTATACTCAAACAACTCCTATGTATTAGTACAATAGTGCTTATTCGATCGATCCTACGGTAAAACAATATGCCGCACAATCTATAGAAGAAACATCTGATACAGTCGATACTAGAGTTGTTTACGCCGGACCTAAATAGAATGGAGAACGTATAGATAGTTGGAGTAAGTTCCAAGCATCTAATTATATAGATGTTGATTCTAAGTATGGACAGCTTACTCAACTAAAAAGCTTCCATAATCAGTTGTTATTCTGGCAAGAAAATGCATTTGGTGTACTATCTGTAAATGAACGAGTATAGATTACTGATGATAGTAATATGCCGTTGATGCTTGGTACTGGTGGTGTATTGCAAAGGTATGATTACGTGTTAACAACAAACGGTATGAAAGCTGATCAATATGCAGATACTCAATCAGATAGTGCTGTATATTGGTTCGATAACGATAGAAGAGAGTTGTGTTCATATACTCAAAATGGAAGTGCCCCGTTATCTAAAGCAAAACAAGTGTAGAATCTCATGAATGCTAGTACACTTAACAACGAACCTGTTGTTACGTATGATAAGAAGTTTAATGAGATATTGTTTAACGTTACAGATATAGGTGCGGTTGTGTATAGCGAACAGGCATAGTCATTTACAGGTCTATATACGATACCTATGAAAACAGCATTATCATTCTAGAATGATTTGTATTTCACAGACGATACGATGTATAAGTGGAATGAAGATGGAGGTAACCTTGGTCATTCTCTTAAGTATGTCGTAAATGATAATAGCAGTTATGTAAAGACGTTTGATAATGCAGAATTTGGTGCTAAGACAAACGATGAGTGTAATAATATGAAAATAACATTCAAAACAAAAGTTGGTACTGGCACATTAACAAAAGATGATATAACGAATAGAGAATATTCGTACAGATACGCAATTCCAAGAGCAGCTAATGCTGAATATGGAGATAGAATGCGAGATAAAACAATGTCCGTTGAAATGACTACGGATGGTGATAATAACTTTTCAATACAATATATAATAACTAAATATAGAATATCTTGGTCATGATAAACGGATTAACAAATTACCCAAATACTAGGAGCTTTGCTGATTATTATTATAACAATCCATATCCCGCAACATATACTGGTATGACTGTTCCATCTGGAAATGGACGTGTCGATTTGTCAGGAGCTATGCCTAAGTTGGTTAACACTCCTCCTAAACTACAAGCTCCTACATCATTTAATAAGACTCCGTTCGATATAAATAAGTACGGAGATGTTGTACAGCCGGCAATTCAATTCTTAGGGTCCGCTATAAACGCATTTGGTTCAACAGATAGTACACAATCCCTAATGCAACAAAACGGATCGTCTTACGTAAATACTGGTGAATATGGGTATACTAAGTAGAATGACATTGATTATGCCGATCAAATGAGAAAGGTTTCTTCTCAGAATAAGATCAATACACTCGGAGCAATGGGTGCTGGAGCTGCTTTAGGAAGTGTCATACCGGGATTGGGTACATTAGTCGGTGGCGGTATTGGAGCTGCTGTAGGACTCGTAACAGGATTGTTTGGTTCTGGTAAAAGAAAGGCTCAGGCTCGTAAACGATTGTTTGATGCTCAACAAACAGTTAATAGAAATAATAATTACGCACAAGCATCTGCTTAGTCAGATTATCTTCAAAATAAGTATATTCAAGATAACGGAGATGCTTCTAATCAGATGTTATATGGTGCTAAGAAAGGTAAAGATAGAGGTATGCGATTAAATGGTAGGTTAAGTACTGAACGTGTATGGAGTCCGATTGGGCTAACCAGTGCTAAGCCAAATGCTAGAGTTAGTGGAGGAGAATCTATATTTGATGGAGAATCTGTTGATAACGCAACAGGAACGTATGTGAGCAAAGGAGCACCTAACAAGGATGATCAGTTAGCTAATTTAAGAGATCAGTCTGTTGTATTTGGAGACAACGTTAATCTAAGAACTGGTTATAAATATAAAGACGAAGTTGCTCCATATATATAGGCACTTGAGAAAATAAATAAGAAGTACGAAATACGTACTGACAATAAATTAAATCAGCTCAGAGGCACTGTTGGTCAACATACAGACAACATAAACCAACAAGAGATAAACAAGTTGAAGAAGCCAATTGTTGATTTCCTAAACAACAAAGCTGATGAACAAAAACAAGATAGAGAAATGATGAGTTATTATCCGTCATACAGATGCGGCAAAGATCGTTTGCCTGGATATGCTAACGGTCGTCCAACAATATTAGATACGATCATACCAACTGGTACCGGAACACTGTTATCTCTTGGACAGTATTTCTAGGCCAAAAATCAGCGTCCAAAAGGATCTGATATATATGCTAGTAATCCTTACGAACAGGCTGCACTTAATCAAATGGATTCGTTCAGAATCAATCCGTATGCTATAGCTAGAGCAAATGCTGATGCAGAAAGACGAGCAGCTTATCAAGTTGGTAATATTGGCGGATTAACAAGCGGACAAAGAGGTGCTGGTAGAATTGCATTAGCTCTTGGTACAATGGCTAATAATGCCAAGGCCTTGAATGATATTGAACTACAGAATATTCAGTTAGCACAACAAGCTGCTCAAGCTAAGATTAACGCTGGTGATGCTTATGCTAAACGCAGAATGGCTGCTAGTGCTCAAGATTATGAGAACTACGCATCCGCACATGCTGCAAGACAGCAGGGTATGCAGGTAGGTTTACGTAACTTTATGGATTATCTCAACAGCTACATGTCTAATGAATACAAACGTAAGCAGGGTATTAACATGCTTGATCTATATCAGCAACAGATAGATATAGACAAACAGAAGCAGTTATCTGAATACGAAAGGAATTTGGAAAGAAAGGCTAGTTCAAAGCCTCTTGATCTAGCAACACTTGCTAACATGTATTCAGTAAGATATCCGTGGAAACAACCTATACATTATGACTTCACTCCTAAAATGACATTAAGATGATATATTCAAAAGACTAGTGGATACAATTACCCACAAAAGATTTATATGATTCTCAAATCATGCTAGCATCTATCAATGCTGCAAGAGATATGTATGAAAAGGGTTTGCAGGAGACTAAGGAGTTTAATAAACTGTATGGTGATTTTACGAGCCCTATTGCAAGAGATGTTGATTATTGGTACGATAATACATTGAAACCTGTTAGAGATGCTATAAACTACATGTATGACAAGGGTATAGACCCAACACGATCTGCTGAAGGTCGAGCTCTTATACAGAAGCTTATTAACCAAGCACCTGTTGCTAAGTTAAATCAGATCAGACAATCAGCTAAGATAGCAGATGAATACGTAAAGAACCGAGGAACCATGTAGGCCAATGGCCTATATGATCCCGGATTTGAACAGTTTGCTTTACGAGATCAGTATGGTAGACCTGTTGATCTATCTACTTGGAGTACTATCGATGATGGAACTTGGGAACGTACAGCACCATATAAGTATGAATCTTTATACGACTATACATCTCCAATGTTTAAAGACCTAAAGCCTCATGAACTAACTAAAGCTGAAGTAGAAGGTTTTGACGGTTGGAGATACGATCCTAGATATCAATATTAGGGTATTACAAAAAAAGATCTTGAAAGAGTTACAGGAGAGAGGATTCCTGGTGTTCAGAATGATACTTTGTATAAATATTACAGAGATCGTGCAGCAGATGTTGTACGTAAACAGTATATAGCCGCTGGTAAGAATCCTGCTGAAATAACTCAAGATGAAATTGATAGACAGTTTGTTCAAGATGTAATACAAGCTAATTCAGCTCGTATTATGGAGCCAACTAAATCTGCTGATCAGTTCGCTGTGATTGCACAAAATCACGCTAATGAAATGAGTAGGATTAAGTTCCAAGAAGATCGTCAGGATGCACGTCAGGCTAGACAGATTGCAGCAGAACGTGCTAAAAACGGATCTGGTTCTTCACTTAGTCCTACATTAACACCTGGATCACCATATGATGTTCTAGTACAGCAAGTTATCAATCAGAGCAATCAATATCGTAAAGATTTACAAGCAAACTTTAGAACTCGTAAGAAGGCTGCTGATACAGCATATAGAAATCTTATTAGGTTATACGGAGGATATCGTTTGAATGCAGGTGACGGTAAACAGTATAGAGTATCAGAGGTTATTAAACATTATCTTAACGTAGCAAGGAAATACGGTTGGCAGAGAGCTGTTCAGGAAACTAATAAAACATACAGCATAAACTTAAACGCCATTCAAGGTAAGACTGGTCAAGCATTCCGTCAATATATCACAAGTCGTAAAAATTACGAAGCCGTTGCTAACAATATTAAAGGTATGGATGCGTTGGGGCAGTCTAGATACGACAGAATAAATGCTAACTCAAAACTGTATGCACAGCATTATGAGATTCCTCGTAATTCTGATGCGCATCCGTATTACGCAGGAATGTTTGGTATCAGACCAGATAAATCTGGTAAGGGTTATTATGGTGTGACAGACATTAACACACACGTAAGTGCTTATTATCAGAACAAAGTTGTTACTGGACGTAGGGGAACACCGTCTGCATATTTGAACAGAGTTGACCAACTTATTAGAAACAAGTAGTTTACAATGAGTCAGTCTCAGTATAACACTATGGGATTTGGTGGAGGTCCTGGACGACATATGTATAATGTATATGCTAGATTTGGAGCAACGTATAAAGTCAGTAGTAACGATCCGTTATACAAATATGTAAAAGAACATTAGAATATATTACGTCCGTATGGTATTGTATTAAATGAATCTCAGGCTGCAGACAAGGGGCATACTATTATAATCCCGATGATGCAGGAGCGTGATCGTAACACATCAATGACATATACAGCATTAAATGCCGACAAACAATTTGGTGGAACAACAAATGCAGCAGGATTGTTCCCAACAAGAGATGCTTAGTTTATAACTAACGAACAATAATTATTATCATGGCCAAAAAGAAGAAACAGATATACGATCCAAGGTATGCTCTTGGATATAGACTCATGGCTAATAGAGATGCAATCAATAGAGCATCCAATGAGCTTGGTAAATATGAGCAATAGTCTCGTAGTAAAGCCATTGACTATATGATGGCTTATAGACGAGCATAGGCAGAAGAGGCTCGTAGAAGACAGCAACTGGAACAACAAGAAGAGACGGATCGCCGTAATCGTGTAGAGCAACGTAAGAAAGATATTCCTGACGCATTGAAATCTCGTCAAGAGGTTGAAGAGGAAGTTAACTCTGCATCGCCAAAATGGCTTAGTATGTGGAGTACAGATCCTGATGATACGACTAACGATCTGTTAACTGGTGGAAACGTTGCTCGTGGAGAAATAGCTCGTCAAGAGATTCAATCAAACCCTGGAGGATTTACAGGTTGGCTTGGTGATAATCTCAACTCATATCTCAGTAGATTGAATAGTGCTCAAGCTGATAACCAGATAGGTATGATGGAGCGCATTTCAAGATATGAGCAACTTATGAACGATTATGAGAAATCGTTGGATATCGAAGATAAACTAAGCTCACTGCATGCAACATATGACGACCTTGGTTATAAGTTAGACAACGCTAGAATGTCTCAAGAAGAGCGTAATAAGACATTACAGGTTCGTAATACAACTAAGAATGCAATAGCTACATTACAAAACCAATACAATGCTCTTGGTAATAGTAGGAAATCTCTTGATGCATTGCTTCTGAATGGGTTTGAATCTGCATGGCAGCTGACACAAGAGCTTATGCCGAATCCTATGGCAGCTTTGTTCGGCGATGACAATATATCACTACGTGATATATCAAAAGATGTGTTGTTACGTCTTGAAGGATTTAAAGATGCTGATGCAAAGCTTAAACGTGCTATGTTAAACAGTGCGTTGAATGTTGCTAAGAACAGAAGAGCACTTTTGTCTGAACAAGAACGTATTAACAGAGACGATGCTAATATGTATGAGCAGCGTATATCTACGTATTTCAAAAGCAAACGCGATCAACCTGGAATGGATCTTTCAGACCCAAATACGTATTTATATAAGTTGTCTGGTGTCATGGGATCATCTGCTTCTTCTTGGAGAAATAATTATGGTTCGATGGCGCTGGGATTGCTTTCTGGAGCTGCGGCCCCTTATACTGGTGGCGCATCTCTTCTTGTTGGAACACCGGTCGTGCTTGCTGCAAACATGGGCTCAGCTGTTGCAGAAAATAATGCTGAGGTAGCTTCATCCGTACGAGAACTGTATATAAACAAAGTAGGTGGTTCTGATTCAAATACTTACAAGAACATAATAAAAGCTGCTAAAAAACAAGTTCCAGATTGGAAAGCTAGAAAAATGACTGAGAATGATCTCATCGATCAATATCTAGCTGGAAATGTTATCGTAAATGATCGTAATGCAAATAATCTTAAGGTTAATGCATTACGTGATGCTGAAACATTGTTTAAACGAGACATGGTTGCTACTGGAACTGATGCAGTAATCGATACAGCTCTTGATGTACTTCCGTTCGGAAAAGTTGCAAAATCATTAAAGATAATGCCTAAGTTTGTATGTAACGTAGTAGCTGGTTCTATGAAGAGTCAAGCTGCACGTGAGGCATGGCAAACTGCACTTAAAGCTGGTAAAAGAGTCGGTAGTTAGTTCGCTACAGCATCTCCGTTAACAGGAGCTGGTGCTGGTTTAATTAGTGGATTAATTGCTTATGGCGCATCGAGGTTTGCATCATCAAAGGTTGCAAAAAGACTTGCTGCAACAACAATGGCTGAACGTCTTACTAAACTTGGATAGAATACCGCAGATGTAATTCGTAGGGCTACTCAAAAAGCATTGGCGATCACACCAGGATGGTTGAAAAAAGTTGGAGCAAAACCAGCCGCTTTAGGAGCTAAGTATTTCAACCAGTATTTTGGAAAAAACACATTAATTGGAAAGACAAATAGATCTTTTGGACGAGAGCTGTTTGGACGTTTAAATACAGCTGCGTTATCTGAAGGTATTGAGGAAGGTAAACAACACGAGAATGCTGAGATGTTTAAGCGTGGTGAGCTTGATGAAAATCAAAGTTTATGGGACGCTGTTCTCGATGACGCACTACTCGGACTTGATGTTGGTAAAGATGTTCTTGGTATTCCTCTCGATGCACTAGGCATGCTACAAATAAAAGACCAAGATCGTCTTGCAGAAATAAAAGGTGGTATAATAGGTGGCTTGGGACACACGGCTCTTATGAGTGTTGCTCAGGCTTCTGCACCATATATATCTGAGATGAGAGCTGATAAATGGTTGATGAATAATCATATTGTTGATCAGGCTGATGCATCAGATACATTACGTAGATACGTTCAATATGCGTCTAAAGGATGGTTTAGTGCTGGATATAATGCGATGTCAAGAGCTCTTGATCACCTTGAATAGATCAATAATAATCGTCATGAAAGTACTGGATCTTATTTGATACAACCAGAACTGATTGAACAAGAACGTAAAAACTTATCAAGAGTTGCAAGTTCTGCTAGAAGTAAGTTTTTGCAAAAGGCTGCTAAAGATCAGGGTATTGACGTATATACAAAAACACGTAACTTTACAGATGAGTATAAACAGTTTGTTGCTGGATGGAACATGGTTCTTGACAATCAACAAGATGTTCTGAAAAATACTAATGAGCAGCTATCTGAAATAGATCGTCAGATAAAAGATATTCGTACTAATCAAACAGATGAATATGCAAATGCAAAGCTCGCAGAGCGAGATCCATTCAATGTTGATCCTGTTGTAACTGGTTAGTTAGCAGCTGTTCGTGCAACAAAGGCTCTTGAAGAAAAGTTTGGATATCAAGAAGCGTTGGCTAGGATTGACGCTTTGATGAGAATGAAAGAGACCATGCTCAAAGCTATCGATAATGGTGTTGCAAAGTCTCGTGTTAATAAGTATCTCAATGCAATAGATTCTAGCTTAAAGCGTTTGGTAGAAGGTTATGTTGAAGAGCGTCCTGTATTTGATGAGGATGGGAATATTACTGAAGAAAAAACACAGATTAAACATCCTGGAATCAATGATTATCTCCATGAGCTTTATAGTATCGGCCTTGAACAAAAAGATCCAAATGCCGAAGCAGTTGGTTACGGAAATTACAATAAAGATTCGGTACGAACAAGAGATGACGTACAACGTCTTGTATTAGACCAATCTACTCATGATGCTCTTTCTGATTTATATTATCAGCGATTTGCATTAGAACAAAATATTAATAACGCAAACGAAACTGTTGCAAACTTTATCGGAAAGTAGGAGAAAGATAACAAGAAGATCAAATTTGTCGGTGGAAATGGTGCTCAGATAATGGACAACATTCGTAAAACACAATAGACAAATGATGAATTCTGGAATGAACTTACATCTGACGCATTTGAGTCTGACGAAGAAGTTACGGCAAAGATGGATGAAGAAAACGGATGGAGTCCTCTCATAGTATCTAAGCCGAATCCTGTTATCGATAGTAATGGAAACTAGATTAAAGTTAAACTTGATGAAGACGGTGTTCCTGTAAACCCACTACCAGATGGTACATTTATTGATAAAGATGGTTATTTATATGACTATTCTGATAAACATGAGGTGAAAGAAACTCCTATTTTTGGAGAATGGGATTCTAATTCAGGACATACGTATACAGAACGTATGGCATCGTTGTTAGAAGGAGTCGATGTTGGATATGAATTCTATAATCCAGAAGGAAATACTCCTTTTGCACGAACTAAAAAGGAATATAGTAAAAAATACGCTGAACTACAAAAAGGTTAGGAACAGCCAGCTGACACAACAGCTCCTGAAGATAAAAGCAATACTGGTGGCAAACAACAAGCTACTGGAGAACAAAAGCCTGCTGGAGAACAAAAACCAGATGATAAACAAAAACCTACTGAGGGACAACAACAAGAATCTCAGGCTGGTGCTGGACAAGGTCAAGAATCACAACCTGCTCAGAACCCACAGTAGAAGCCAGAATCACAGCCTACTCAGAAATAGCCTGAACAGCAGTATACTCCAGCAGGTAGTGGTACACAGCTAAGCTCTAGTGAAACAAAGACTTCACAGGAAGAAACGTTCGATGCGCTCGAAAATAAACTAAAAGATGACGAAGCTCGTGTAATAAAACAACCATTAAGTGTACGTAATGCAGACGATGTTGTATCTGCAATGGATGGCAAGTATGATACTACAAGCAGGTCGTACTTTATAAAACAAGATGATGGTTCTGTATTACGTTACAATAGAGTCCATAGTACTTTACCTGAAGCATACAAGGAGCGTGATGATCTGACCCAAAGTCGTAAACTCGTAGTTCAGGAGTTATCTAAACTTACTACAAAGGCTGAGGTTGTTAAATGGATTAACGAAAAACTGAAAGATGAACATCTGAAAAAATCCATGTTACACGACCTTGTTGTATATCGTACGTATATTACTGAGCATCCTATATTCAATAATCTTGAAAACAATTCTGAGTGGTAGGCTGTAATAACAGATATTGCACATATTGTTATTCAGAAGTCACCAGGGCCTAGTGTTGTAGTAGGAAACATTGTTGATGAGATTTCAAGGTTCATGTTTGGACATTTTGAAGGCGTAGAAGCTCTTGAATATATCACCATGCATTCTGATACTAAAGATAAGTATGAGCAAAATGTAAAATACGCAATTGACATCGTGAAGTCTATACTTAACGACATTGATGCAAGTTAGGTGATGTCTGATGAACAAATCCGCGATCTTGTTATCGAATTGGCAGGTATTCTAAAATAGTTTACGGATCTTGGATGGGTGTTGAACACAAACGCTTATACGTGGCATGCTGAATTTCCTGGAGTTGGTAGAGTCGCTGGTGAAACAGATATGATCGGTATCGATCAAGATGGTAAAATACACATCATTGATTTTAAAACATCTAGACTTTAGTTTGCTAAAACACGAGGTAAAAATAGTACTATTGCACAAGATTTTAAATCTGAACTTGATAAGTTAACAGTTGATGATGTAAAGAACAATACAGATGCTGCACGCAGTGTACTCAACAGCATTCGTAAAGCGGCTAATAATCAATATGGTGTTGAGTTAGATGTTGTAGATGGTGAAATTGTTGTCATAGCTGAGTATTCTGGATTCTTTTATCAAGCAAATCAGAAATTTGGACAAAAACAATCTCCATTCGAAAACTACACGAATCAACAAACTGTTTATTAGATGCTTATTCAAGCCGAGCTTGGTTTAAGTGTAGAGTCTCTTGAAATTTTACCATATGTTGTTAAATATGGATGGGATGAAACTAATGATGGTTATAACATATATAATTTGAGCGTTAGTAACTTTGTCAACGGTGCTCCGTTGCGTTTAATGCTGCCTATAAGCACAGAGATGCAACGACTATATACAACGCAACCTGACACTGTTAATGAGGCTTGGTAGCAATATCAATAGCTTAAATTAGAGATTGATACATAGTATAATACGTTAGATCAATATTTATCAGAACTAAGTACATATGAGGATTATGCAAATACATACGATTACATCTCAGATCCAAGGCTTAAATCTCTTGATAAATACATCAAAGCTCTCGATAAACTTGTTAATGATATAAATCGATTTAATGAAGAGTCGCAGTTAATAGACGAACAATCACTTACTGTAAATACCCTTGAGTAGGCTAAGAACTTAAAATCTAGAATCAATAAGGCTATTAAGTATTATAGTATGCTTGACAATGTACGTAACAGCATATCTAATCTTGAAGCCGAGTATGCACAAACAGCTGCTGCTTACGATAATTATATCAACTCACAACAATACATACAAGACATTGCTAATATTGATAGAGAAGGTTCTTTGACTGGAGAACAGGATCCTAGTGATTCTCAAGCGGCTAATGAAAAGTTATTCGTACAAGGTACTACTGTAAGAAAAGAAGGTAAAAAAGGTGTATATTATACTGGATTTGTAAACAACGGTACTAAGAATGAAAATGGTGTACAATCCACAGAGTTTGTTGCAAAAAATGCAAAAGACGGTAAATACATTGGAGGTGTTGCAACACTTGAATTACCGTCAGAATATTCTCTTGATCAAGAGTTTGTTGATAAATGCACAAGGCTTAATATAACGATACTTGGTGTAAGATCTTATATAAGCAAAACTGAGAATGGGCAATTTGTAGAGTCAACAGCTATTGTTAGAACAAAATCGTCTATAGGCGAGATGCATGACGGTGAAGTTAAAATACTACCATCACAGCAACAAGGTCCTAGTGCTGATACTAATTAGAACGAAGGTTAGTTCGGATTAGTTTCTGACGAAGAGATGAGCAAACTTCGTAGTGAAATTCTTGATATACTTAAAGGTAAGACCGGACAGTTAAATTCTGGAGTAGATCCGAGATTATTAACTTTGATGGCAAAATATGCTGTTGGTATAATTGATCGTGGTATATATTCATTCAACGATTTTGTAAAGCATCTTGTTAATGAACTTGGACAGGATGTAGTACCTTATTTGAAATCAGCATATGAAGGTGCGAGACAGTGGCCAGATATAATCAACAACGGTCTTAAAAACAAAATGACTCCGTTTGACCAAGTAGATAATGCTGATGTATATAAGATACTTAATACACCAACGTAGCCTGTACAAGATCGTACACCTCAAACTGCACAACCTAAGCCAGAATAGCCTCAATATACTCCTGGAGAATATAGAGTTGCTGCAAACAAAGGTGATCTTAAAACAAACCCGTCTCCATCATTAGATTACGAGTTCTTCTATAAAAATCAAAATAAAGAGCTTGCACAACTACTTAATGCTCCTGATTTTATAACACATGCTGTTGTTGAAATAAGTAGTGTTGAACGACATGCTGGTGCACAAAGTGCCAGACATACAAATCCAAGTTTATTTGCACATATCACGTACCGTGGTAAGACTTATAACAACATACCGCTTAATCTGTATCAAGCGTTTGTTAAAGGTAAACCACGTACACTAAGCCAGAACGGATAGAATCTGTACAATCGTGTTGTTGGTATTGAAGACGCACAGCCCAGTGTGAAAATAATAGCTAATATGGCTCGTACAAATGGTCGTATTGTTGTTAAAGAAGGTGTGTTAAGACCACTAACAGATCCAGATGCACAGCTTCTTGCTGGTACAAATCTATATAAAATAGAGATGTCAAATGCATCAAACGATTTTGGATTCGCTAATGGTGAGAATATCAACACACTTGTTGGAGATCGTGAACAACGAACAATATTTAGATATAACAATCCAAATCACGCTCCTGAGCGAGGTACCCTTGTTTATTTAAAAAGAATTGCACGTGATGAAGGTAATAAGCAACCTGCTGTAATTCCAGTTACTGTTCAAAAGAAATCATTTGCGGATGATGATATTGATTTCTTGATCAGTGTATTGAGCAATACAGATATACTCAATGGTAAAACAAATGGAGTATCTAATAGAACACTTGCATCATTGTTGATGCCAATAGCAGCAAGTCAAGATAACCTTGTCGGATTAAAAGCTATTGAGTTAATTCCTGGAAGACCTGGTGTAGTGCGTATACGAATGCGTCAAGATCTAGCCTCTAACAATCAACTTGGATATGCTGGTGAGATTGTATTTGAACACAGATGCTGGAAAAACAAATTTCCGCAGTGT
>CYGL01000452.1_pt1 | contig 16743 bp, 33 predicted proteins | sample 485531 | NCBI WGS metagenome assembly CYGL01 (sample SAMEA3497897, study PRJEB9818) | human gut metagenome | reverse complement strand
AACATAGTTTAGCAATATAAATTCCTGATAGAGAATGTGTATCACCAGCAGATTATTTAGGGAGTTATGCTATGGCTAAATAATGAAAGAATTATACCAATGAAGAATATACCTTTTGCTCAGATTATCATAGATTACCAAAAGGAATTTACTGGTCGAGACATATATGTGTCAGACAAGACGTATAGTAGTTTACTAGATTTCTTTGGCTATACACATGAGGTAGACTCTAAGTTTATAGTGAACAGGAAAACAGAAACCAGAATAGCTAAGAGTTATAGGGTACCAGATTACGTTGCGTATGCTATAAAGCGATAAAGAAAGTACACATAGCCCGACAGGGCACAAGGAACGGAGTGACGATGTTTTATAAACTAATAATAGATGAACAAGGTAATATCGAAGTAGTTGATAGAGTTGACCACGCAAAAAGAAATGATGGTTATATCTATGCAACTGAAAAAGAATTTGCATTGCTTAATAAAAGAATAGTATTTAATTATAATGATGAAGTAAAAGATATATGCTAGAATTAATTGAAGTAATATTTTCTATTATAGCAGTATTTTCTATGTTTATAGTTATACTCATAGAGATAGTTTCGGTACTATAAGACCGACAGGTCGGACACTACTCTTTTAAAATACAAGTCCTTGATTTTTTATTCAAAATCAAAATAGTTTAAACTAAGACAAAGGAGGTATACCCCTATGACAAATAATTTCAAGAAAGACATTAATATCCCTAGCAAAGAAATAATAGTAGAATTTAGCGATGGATATTGTATTGTGTTAGAAAATAATGAAGTATCAATAAGAGAAAACGGCTTTACAAAATTCCGCATTGAATATGGGAAACGAACAAATGAATTATTGGAATTTGTAAAGGGATTATATTTAGATAAAAGAGCTAAAGAACGAGAGTGTAATAATTATAAACAAGCACTTGATGAGATTAGGCAATATCGGGTCGCCGAAATTAATGACGAAGATGAAGAAAAAACTGATACAATTTTGACAATTATCGACGAAGTAGAAGGACTGTAAACAATTCTTAATAAAACACTTGACAATTAAAACAAAATAGTAAATAATATAAATAGGTGGAAGTAGTATATAACTTCTACCGACTGGGTGAAGGAAATTTCTAACTCATAGTCTTTTTAATTGTTGACTTCCTTTCGTTTCCCTACTCCTTATCCCCTTCACCCTTTTACTTTTCTTTTTAAAAAGGAGTAAATGAAAAAGATAAAAATGCAGCACAACTAGAAAAAGAGGATATACAAAATGGAAATAAAAATCATACCATCAATAATTAAAAAGGGGAGATATATAAAATATATTAGACCTTGCAATGAATTGGATTTTGTTCCAGTTGAAATAATGAATAAAAAGCAAGTTATGGAATTCTATTTTTTAAAGTTATAGTTCAAAGATGCAGTATGTTGGCCGAAAGAGATATGAAACCTTAAAGGAGGATTAAAATAAAATGACAGAAATGAAAAAAATGTGAAGCTTGCGGAAAAGAATTCGAAGCAAAAGGTGATTGGCAAAAAGTTTGCCTAGATTGTTTTAAAGCAGGACATGCACCAAAGCCTGAAAGTAAAGCAGCCAAAAGAGAATTTAAACCTAAAGCTGAAGCTACACCTAAAAAAGCTATTGATGCTACAATGTTCAGAAAAGCTTATGATGAATTAAAAGCAGAATTTGCGGATGAACTAGATAGTGTAGAAGAATATCTAGGCGGTTGGACTTCAACATTAGTAATCAATAGAAGTAAATAATATTTAAGATATAACAATCTCTAAACAATGGAACTTTAAAATTAGGAGATTTGATATTATGGACGAGCCATTAAACATTGATTTTATATCAGAAATAACTTGGGCAAATTATGAAATTGCTAAAGAAACTGAACGGATTAAAGAGCTAGAAAATCGTGGAAGAGCAAACAATACTAGAGCTAAAAAAACTAATAAAAGACCTAGAGGTAATTACTAGAGTAAATAATCTATTATTGAGTAGATTTATTTTAGAACTAGGAACTGTGCGTAAGGATTTGGGGTTACCAAAGAGATGTACATTTTTTAGATTTGAATTACTTCAGGAAGAATACGATAAGTTAGTTCAAGAGTTTGGAAAGTATGAAACAGATAAGGCTTTATATCGCTTAGATAGGACTTTAGCTCAAAACAAGCAGCAATGCCCACATAACATAGGAAAATATATTAGAAGAAACCTTACAAAGAATAGAGTAGCGCGTGAAAAGGCAAGTAAACACAAACCAACAGAATAATAAATATTTATCTCGATGCCAATATTATGGTAAACTTGTTGACTGGGATTATATTGAAGAGTGTATGGTTTTAAAATTTGCAGTTTACACGGCTACTGAATACTATGGTAATACATCTACAGTGAGAGTATACGTACCAACAGGGATGGAGAACGATGTTATAAATGAACTTTACAAGGGAGAAAATTATTTTGTAATAACAGCTCCTTATAGAGTAACATTTAAGAAAGCGTATAAACATCGAGTAGACTTATTGCTTAATATATTTAAAGAGATAATATAATAATGGCTAGAAATGATAGAGGCAATGATATATATAGTATGATATTAGAAATAGTATTTAATCTTTCTCCGAAACAAGCAGAGGGATTATATGCTTATCTATTGCCACGTTATACCACGAGAGCTAGAAGTAAATTGTATAATGCAGATGGAGAAGAAGATGTTAATGGCAAGGTAAGACTTTTACCATCTCAATATCAGGCTATTAGAACTAAGTATGGCGACAACTATATGCACAAAGCCTTTAAAGAATTGACTAACTATATTTTATTTTTAGAGAAAAATCAGGACATCCCAAAATACAAACAAAAATTAAAGAAATTAGAAAAAGAAACGCACAATATGATACTAGCCTCGGATGGTGGCTGGGTATACAGGAAATGCAAAGACTATGCGGTAAGCGATAGAGTTCCTATAAATGTAAACCCTTTTTTAATAGATGACTTAAACACAGCAAGAAGATACATTGAAAGTATTCCAGCAAATTTAAGAGACATGCCAGACGTTCAGAGTTTATTATTACGATTTCCGCAGTTAGTAAGTGAGTTCAATGACAGAATTTGATAATGAAAAACCTAGAAAGACATTCAAACCAGTACCATTACTAGATGGTATAGAAGAAATTCGTCAAGATTTTGAAGAAAGAATAGCTCAAGGGGATGTTGTATATGGGGTAGAAATATTAGATGATTGTGTTGAAACTATTAGAAAAGGAAGCATAACATTCTTAATAGCAAGGGCTAACGTTGGTAAATCGAACGTCGCACAAATAATAGCTCTTAATCTAGCAAAGCAAGGGAAGAAAGTATTAATATGCTCTTGCGAAATGGGTGCGGGGTTATTGATGGAACGGCAGCTAAAAAGAATGACTGGTATAGGCACTAGACAATTAAGGGAACTGTATGAAAAAAGTAGAGATAAAGCTAATTATGTTCTTGACTCTGTCTTTGATAGCAGGTTTAATTATTTGCGTAACGTTGATATATGCGAAACTGGCGGAGCAACAGTCGACGATATTATATCAATGCTTAATTGTTTCCCTGAGTATCATTATATCGTCATTGACTACATTCAAAGAGTAAGGGGACAAGGGAGCGAATATGAAGTAATAACTAACGCGGCGAGAGAATTACAAACATACGCTAGACAAACAGGTAAGGCTATGATAATATGTTCTCAAGCTAACAGAGCCTCGGAAGGAAATGCCAAGACTGATACTATGGCTATCCGAGGTAAGGGTTCAGGAAGTATTGAAGAAGACGCAGATGTAGGTTTATCCCTTATGGAAGAGTATGAGGGAGATAGGAAGTATATATTGGCTACACTATTCAAAAACAGATACGGTGCTTTGAAAAATATAACATACAAGTATTCTTATGATGATAGACTTAATCTTGTATTACAAGAAAAAGGATATACTGGGGGTTAAAAATGTCAAGTATAACTCAATTACCAAAACGAGTAGCACTTGCAATAATGTTGCTAAAGGCACTAGACCTGAGACTTTCGTTAAGATTGATACAAATGATATTATATTTGTGGAGAGAGTTCTCAATAAAAACAGAGATAATTCCAGTGATACAAGAGTACAAGATATCATTCCATTATAAAGACGAAAGATTGAGTGGTTTTAAACTAAAAGATTTAAAAGAATTAATTCCAGTAATAGAAAAGTTAAAGAAAGTAGGATAGATTGACAAATAATCAAACAAAATACGATTTAACGGATGATGGCAAGGGTAAAAAATATGATAACGGGAAATCTATGGTAGGTACGCTATGTAGAGTGTTCCCTCGTGCGTTATTAGGTGTAGGACAGTGTATCGAATTTGGTACAAGAAAGTATCCAAAGCCTGACAATTGGAAGCTCGTAGATGGGGCATTTACTAGATACCAAGATAGTATGATGAGACACTATTTAAAATTCCTTGCAGGTCAAGAGAAAGATAGTGAGACTAATTTGTTACATTTAAAGCATACGGTATGGAATGCACTTGCAATATTAGAATTATATTTAATGGACCATGACGATGAAACATTATTTAACTGAGAAAGATATTAAACTAGCTAGAGCTATAGCTTATAAAAGAAATAAGCTAGTTTATAATGAGGATACTTTAAGCGGAGCTTATTATGGATTGGTAAAGGCTAGTAATACATACGACAGTGACCGTGGGGTTAAGTTTTCTACTTACGCCTATAGGGTTATCAATACAACCATTACGGAGGAACTCAATAGAATGAGAATGGACTTAGGCAATAGTCATATTTGGAGAGCTAGCAGAGTAGGAGAAAGACCTGAATTACATTCACAAGTTACTGAAGACAACTTCTTTAAATATATACCTGTGGAAGATAATAATGTAGAGAGTATTTCTTCTAAACAAGATAGAGATATGATTATCAGGTATCTTAAAAGACTACCAAGCGAAGAGAGAAAAGTATTAGAAATGAGATACGGTCTCAACGATACTTGGAGAATTTATACTAGGAAAGAAATAGCTTCTAAATTAAAAACATCAATCTCAACTGTTGAGCGAAGGGAGAGAAGAGGTATTGAAAAATTAAGAAGCTGGATGGAGATTGAGGGGGTATTAGATGTATACGCTTAACGATGCAAAGTTTGACTGTCTAAAGGAGTTCAAAGGCTTAGGGCTTGAGACTCCTAATCCCCTGTGGTTAGACTTTATTATAAAATTAATAGTTGAAGATTTCTATAAACAGCCGTTCTTACTTAATGGAACATTAGCTGAAGTCGGTTTAAAAATTAATGAAGACGGAGATATACCCATTAATGAAAAGTTTGCAAAAGACATTATAGTTAATGCAGTTTTAGGGGTTCACTATTCTAGTATAGATGAAGCCAAGATGGAAGAATACGCAACTATAGTAATGATATTTACTAAAGCATATAATGAGTTTTTATTGGAGGGACATGCTGACGATGAGTAGATTAAAGAAAAGAACAGCTCCTGAAGGTGCTATAAAGGTTTACACTATCAAGTTTGATTTTGCGGTAACAGATGTTGAGGCTAGAAGGTTTATTCATAAACCTAATTGCGAAACCTCTAAAGCTCTTAAGAAATATTTGTTCGACACCCTAACACATGTGTGTAAGCAAGTTGTTACAGACAGTGAAAAGAAGTCAGAAGAAGAATAGCATTAACTAATTGTAAATTTATCGTTACAAAGGGATTGACAAAACATTTATAATCGTTTACAATTATAAGTGGAGGTACTTATATGACTAAAAAGCGAATGGGGTATATTATATCTATAGATGGTAATTCCGATTTTGAGTTTAACCTTGATGATGAAATATTAGTCTTTGAAACACTAGACCAATTAAAGAGTACTGTAAAGTTAATACTATTAATATGGATAAAGTAACATCTACTCTGTAGAATTGGAGGATTAGATGAAATACGCTTTATTGGATTATGATGGCTATGTTTGTAAATCCTTATATGCAGCTATAAGTTCAGGAGATATTACAGAGGCTCCAAGGATACTAAATGAATTAACTCAATCGGCAATAGAAAGAACCCATAAGTATTTTAATGATTTACCTATAGAAGTTATTAAGTAATGTCTGGGCACAGTTGGAAGAAAGATGTTTATCTTACTTACAAAGCCAAAAGAAAAAAGACCCTAGAGTAAAAGAGTTTAGAGATTGGGTCTTAGATACGGATGATACTATTCTAAAGGTAGAGCCTCTTGAAGCTGATGAAGTTCTAGTTATAATGCATGATTATCTATCTAGTTATAATATTGAAGACTGTATAGTATTCTCAGATGATAAAGACTTACATTACGTTACATTATTAAATTGTAAAATAAATACTACTGAAGAAGTCGATATAAGATATGACGAGAATAAATTATTTTGTCAAATGTTAGCAGGCGATAAAGAGGATTGTGTCGACGGTATCAACAAAGTAGGGATGAAGACAGCAGACAAACTTCTTAAAGATAAAGGTGAGTATAACTTAGAAAATGTTATTCAGATATACAAAGACAAAAAAGTCTCAGAAGAAGAATGCAACAAGCAATTGAACTTAATTAATCCTATTAAAAGAGAGTTCTTTCAAGACACAGACAAGATGTTATACGATATAATAGGCGCAACATTAATAAACAACGAGCAACCTAAGAGAGAATTACTAGATACACTAATTAAATACCAACAAGAATATATAGCTAAGGAGGTACGCAAGATATATGGCGAGAACTAAAATAACTAAAGACAATGTGGATAAATTCATAGAAGAAGCTAGAAACATTGACAGCAAAGAAAAAGCCAAAGATACTAAGGACTACGAAACAATGCTAATGGAAATGATACGAGAAGAATTTAAAGGGATGTAATATATGAAAAGAGCAAAGAATGTAATTGACATAGAAACTAAACTAGAAAACGGTACTGTAGTTATCGCCTCAGATATTCACATTCCTTTTCAGGATGATGCAGCTGTAAGGTCGTTCATTAAATATTGTAAAGAGAAGCAGCCTGAGGTTGTAGTCCTCAATGGTGATGTGTTAGACATGTTTATGTTGTCTAGATTTACTAAAGGTGAAGGAAGAAACCCTCTAGAAGAAATGACGATGTGTCAAGGATTTCTTGACAGTTTAAGGAAAGCAGTTCCTAATGCAGATATTTATTATGTTATAGGTAATCACGAGAATAGGTTGGAAAAATATGTTTTAACCAAAGCCCCCGAGTTAGCCTCCTTAATTGAAGACGTATTTACTATTATCAAGACGTCTGATTATAAAGTAAGGGGATGTGCAAGCGTAACCTTCAATGACAACTTTGTGTGTAAGCATGGAACGTTACTAGGAAATAAATCAGGCTTATCAGCTATTAAGAAATGGAAAATGCTTATATGTCTGGGGCTACAGGTCACACACACAGACTCTGTAAATACATTGCAAGAAAATCTGGTGAAAATTTGTGTGGCTAGAAACAGGGTGTTTATGTAGTCTCAACCCTGAGTATATGATTAATCCAAATTGGCAGGCTGGCTTTGCTCAATTAGAGTTTAGAAACGGAAAGTTATATAACTCTAAAGTAATTGAAATCGAAAAAGGTAAAATTCTGGAGTAGTCTATGGATGTCAATAGTATAGAAATAACAGATAGCATGATAGATGCTGTGGTATCAGCTCAGTTATACAGAGAAGACCCTGTAGACAATCTTCGAAAAGCTGGTATTCCCAAGATAACTAACCTAGAAGTGCAAGCTCTGTATAAAAGAATTATAGAGTCTCCTGACTTTAATGAGAAAAAGAAAGCAGCTATAGACTTACAGAAAATGTCACTAGTAGAAGATGATGTTGATACTATGATGTTATTCTATAATAAGCTTCTTAAAGACGCTCAAAGGGAAGGCAAATATGAAGTAGCTGCCAGAATACTTAAAGAAATAAGAGAGCTTAAAGCTATCGAAAATGAACAAATGAGATTTGAAATTATTATAACAGTACGAGAACCGGAAAAAGCAAAAGATGCGTAGATTATTTTTAACTCTAATACTATTAATATTTATAGAGGTACCCCCTACTTTAAGCGCTACAACACAGGAAGTAGATGACTTATTTAAAGAGGGAGAAAATATCTGTGCATTGGTATTACAGAGATGTACTTTTAAAAGATTGGAACTAGATTTACCTTTGGCTAGTACAACTTATAATGATATTACAGTAGTATCTGGGGTCTATAATAGATTAACAAAAGATGAATTAAGAGCAATAGTATATCACGAGGTGGCACATGCTATATCAGACCATTCTGAAAAAGGACAGAAGATTTATAATCACTTTTTTGAAGAATATAAAAGATATCCGACAGCAGAAGAATTACAACCAATTAAATATAAGTTTGAAAACGAAGCTGATACTCTTACGGTATTAATACTATACGGACGCAAAGAAACCCCATTCTTTTGGATAGTGCACTCATTAAAATAACCAGTGCTTACGATAATGCTAAGGCTTCCAAAACGCATCCTTCAGTAGAAGCGAGAGTTAAACATATACAGGGTTTAAAAAATAAATTAGGAGTTTACTAATATGTGGAGAAGTTATTGTGAACGAGCAAACAGCTGTGGTTTAATAGAAATAGATTGTTACGATTGTCCGTTTCTTGGAAAGTTAGATGAAACTTTCTACGATAGTATAGATATATTTAATAGAATACTTAAGATGAACACTTCGGACACTAGTGATTTAAAAAACCTTTTCGGACGTATTGACAAGTAAATTAATATGTGTTATAATATAAAATAGGAGATATCCCCCTGTGTTATCTGGATTAATATTATTTATAATAATTACTATAACTTTATTGAAGGATTGATAAAAGATATGAAAGATAGATTTAAATTTAGGTACTCGTGCAATAATCATATATATAACGTTTCAGGAATAGACTTTGATTTTTCAAGAGGAGTTCTTCATCCCCTTGTCGGCACAGAAACTCTTATGTGTAAAATTAACTTAGATAATCTAATACCTTGCACTGGAAAAAAAGATAGAAATGGAATACTGGCTTATGAAGGCGATATTGTAGAAAAAAGTGGTTTTACTGGCAAAAACGCTGACAAGCATAAAAAATATTTGATTGTGGAAGATATTAGTGGAACAGGTTTTCAACTCAAACAGATTAATCCTGCTAAATACGACCATAGTTATTGGCATATAAATAGACTTCAATACGATTATAGTATTATTGGAAATAAGTTTGAAAACCCTGAATTGTTAGAGGAGTAAAATGTATTTATACCCTTACAAAATATTTACTATATCAAAAGATAAACGGACTTGTAATATAGAACAAGGACGATTAAAACCTGCTGGCATATATGATGTTAAAAAAGTAAATTATAGCGAAGCGAGAGAAATTGCAGACAAGAATAATGCACAAGTATCAATACTTCTTGGAGATATTATAGATAGTGTAAAACTTATATGTTTAGATTTAGATGATTGCTTTACGCCCGACGGAAAGATAGAACCTTTAACAAAAGAATTTTTAAAAGAGTTTTCTGAAGAGGAATATGAAGTCTCAAGTTCAGGTGAAGGTATTCATATATACGTTTTAACTTAAGCTATCTTTAGAAACATTTATAGTCAAAGAGATGGAGGGGTGCAAATCCTTTGAATGTTATACTAACAAAAGACATATTGTTACTACGACTTTTGATTTTGAAAACACAAACTTACAGGTCGGAAAGCATGACGAGTTCCTTGAGAGACTATACGAGAAGAAAGAAATTAAACGCAGTCAAACATCCATGAAAGATGATATTAAGCTTATTTTTCAGGGAGAGGAATTAAAAGGGACTGATGTTCAAATAAATAATCAATTATTCTTTAGAGCTAATGGTGACAAAAGAACACCAGTCAAAGATATGTACCAACTAAGAGGATTAGGATATAAAGACCCTATGATTATAGAATGCATAGATGCCTGTCCGGATGCAGTGGACCAATCAGCTCACGATGCTAAGCTATTAAAGAAATTGGTTTATTATTTCTTAGACTTTGATGTAGCTTGGGATATGGCCAAGAAGACTAACTATTATAAAGCTAAAGATGATTTTCATAAAAGAAAATTTGATAACCCCGTGTATAAGGAAAGAACTAGAAAATTTGTAATGGGAGGCTGGAAGTAAACGATGGGAATATCTTGTGAGCAATGTAAGGAAAGAGTAAAAGAATTCTTTAATAAAGAACTAACTCCTGAGGTATATGAATTATGTCTAGTTCATATGGTAGGCTGTGATGATTGTAATAAATTCTATACTAGATATGCAAAAGAAAAAGGTTATTCTTTTGATTTAGCTAGAAGATTAATTAAGTGGAGTAATAAAAGAGATGGGTTAGTATCTCCCAGAACTCCTAATAGAATTAAAGAATTACAAAATAAGACTAAGAAGTCTGGAAAATTTACATCAACTTGTACACCGGATAGATGGACAAGGGCAGCTATTAGATATGATGTAGGTGAATTAATGCATGTTCAAGCGTTTAGGGATTTTGCTATAGAATACGACCCTAGATACGACAGCGGTAATACAGACTTTGGAGAGTTTTATAAATTTATTACTAAAAAGATATGTCAAAAAATAGATTTACTAGAAAGATGCTTAGACATGGAGGTATCAAACAAAAATGCGAAACTTGGGTAAATATGATTACATATTCGTAGATGTCGATGGTACTATAATTTATGGTTTTTATCATCAGGTAATGCACCATACTTGGAATTGGTTTAGAAGTGATAAAATAAGCTCATTTTTAATGTGGCTACAAGAAAAGTGTAAATTTTATAAAGTAAATCATAAACTATTATATCAATTAATAATGGCTGATGCTTGGTATAATTCTAAGATAGTATTCTTAACTGTAAGAGCTCCTCATCCTAGTACTATGAAAATGTTAAAGAGTATCATGCAAGGGATAGAATTTGAGTTAGTAGAACAAGGCTCTGATTTTGGATATATAACTAAGTCTAATTACATTAAAACATTTAAAGATGCTGGACATAAGTGCATATTGATTGATGATGATTATAATAATAGAATAATTGCAGATGATTACGATATAGATGTACTAGACCCTGTAGGAATGTATGAAAAGAAGATAGGATAAATGAGCAATATTAAACAAACAACATACGAATTATTACCAACTCAATATGATTTTCTGTTTGGTTTTGATAAAGAAAAACTAAAAGGGAATAGTACTTATCTTGATGTTTCACTTTACCAAGGAGGATTTGGGTCAGGCAAAACTTTTTGTGGAAGTCTTAGAGGATTATTATTCGCTCTTAAGTGGGCAGGGTGTAGAGGACTTGTAGGTGCTGCTTCTCAAGACTTATTAGATGGTACCACTAAACAAAAATATCTTGAACATATGGAGAATATAGGATTAAAGGAGGGTGTTCATTGGTGGTATTCGGATAGAAAACAAACTATTAATTTAATTAATGGCAGTACTATCAGATTTAAAACATTAAGCGACTGGTCTCAATTCCGTTCTACAGAGTTCACTTGGATAGAAATAGAAGAAGCTTCCTTAATTGATGAAAAAACTTTTAAAGAATTAATGGCTCGTATTCGTCAAAGTAAAAAGGATGAATGGGAAGATTATTATAGGTGCATGTTCTTGCACACAAACCCTCAAGGTAGTAGAGGATGGATGTTTAAAAACTTCCATAATAAGAACACAAGAAATAAAAACTTCAGGGCTGTCATAGCGGCAACTAGAGAGAATGTCCACTTAGGAGATGGATATGCTGACTTACTAGAAACTATTTATAGTGCTGAAGAAGTTCAAGAATTACTTAACGGTATAGATTGCGATTATGATAACACTGTAGCATTTCCTAATTTTAATCAAAAAAACATCATTGATAATATTGAATTTGATAGTAGATATCCACTAATTCTTACTTGCGACTTTAACTATAATCCTATGTGTTGGTACTTAGTACAGCAAAGAGAAAATAATACTTGGTATGTACTAAGAGAGTTGATAGATAACAACGTCACTACAAAAGAGATGTGTGAAAGAGTTCTTCCTTTAATAGCAGAATACGGAGTAAGAAAATTAACTATAATGGGTGACTCCCACGGTAGAGACAAGAAAACTAATGGTTCAGACTATTCTGTAATGTTAGCATATTTCTCTTCTAAGTTTCTAGATTGTACATTAAGAGTACAAAAATCTAACCCTAGAATTAAAGAAAGATTATCAGTATTAAGAGGTTGTATCTGTAACGCTAAGGGAGAAAGAAGGTTATTTGTAGATAGCTCCTGTAAACATTTATTATATAACTTCGATGAGGCTAAGAATAATTTAGCTAATGCAGGATTAAGAGAGCCTACTGATAAAGAAATACAAGAAGACGATAAGAAACGATACTTAATTCACCCTATAGATGCTGTTAGTTATCCAATTCACTTCATGCAAATGTATAAAGATTTAGAAAGTGTAACGAATTAATTAATATTTTGTTACAAAGGGTTGACAATTATTATCTAAGGTGTAATAATATAATTATGGAATGCAAAATATTTGGAGGTAAATATTAAATGCCAGAACAAGATATGAATAATGAGAAAAGTAATCCAATGTCAATTGGCGAACAACTTGTTAATATGGCACAAACTAGTAAAGAACCTTCTAAAGATGCTGTAGATGAAGTAGTATCTTATAAAGAAGAATACTATGATGTACCTAAATACAAAGATGAAATAGGTTCTTTTATTAAACAGAAAAGAGTAGAGCTTGATTTATTAAGCAATATGCAAGCTAACTATGAAGCTCTTAAGAAATCTATTTTTGCAGGTGGTACAACTTCAGATGAGGAAAGATATCCACATGCAGCTGAAATGTTTAAGGTATATAAATCTGCAATCATTGAAAGTTCTTTAAGTGGTTATACTGCATTATTAGAAATATCTGGAAGAGATGCTTATTCTACTCTTAAAGTACCTGAACTTAAAGAAACTATGACTAATCAATTTAAAAGAATGTCATTGTTAGAAAAACTTTCAGGGGATACTGTAGATGACTGGCTACTTAAAGGTGAAGCAGTAAGCTTTATTAAATTAAAGAAAACTAAAGAAGAATATAGAAGTAAGTCAACTTTAGTAGATGCTGAAACTGGTAAAGACGTGGCTACATTTAAAGTAAAAGAATTTGTGTCTTACAAAGATATTGACGTAGAAAGAATTGACCCATTAGACTTTTATGTAGATGCCTTCGATTATAGAAATGACCCTAGAGGTGCAACTAAAATTGTACGTACTTGGATAAGCCCTAAGGAATTATTAACCTCAAATATGTATCCAATGTTATCTCAGGAAGATAAAGATAATATTATAGCTTCGGTAGGAAGGAATGGTTCTGGATATAATTTCCAATACGATGCTACAATATCTTCAACTAACCAATTAAGGAATAGAACTGATACCAACAAGATAGAAGTACTTACTTTCTATGGAGATTATATTACTTCAGATAATAAAGTACTTAGAAATATTAAAGCGATATTAGTTGGTGGTAGAATAGCAGATGCTAAATATTCCGCAGTAAATACTAATAGAATTATTTATGCGTCATATAAGATAGATGATGAAACTCATAGAAGTATTGCCCCATTAGCGTCTACGGAAGTAGTTAATAGATTAGTTAATAGGGTAGCTGATATGTTCGTTAAGAACTTAGACGATGCTTCTAACCCTATTATATTATATCCTAAGGGTTCTTTAAGTTCTAATCAAGTAAAAGAGGTAAGAACTAAGAGACAGTGTGAATTTAACGATTTATCACTACCTCCAACATTCTATGCCCCTCCAGTAGCCGCAACTCAGGGCTTGCAGTTAATTAATATGATACTGGACCAAAATAAGAATGTATTAGGATTAAATAATTATTTAGCAGGTAACACTGATGGAGCTGTAAGAACAGCAAGAGAAAGTTCTATTTTATTCCAGAAAGCAAATGCTAGAATGAGAGTAGAGACAGATGTGTTCAGTTATAACTTTATGTTAGCTTTATTTATTTCATTCTATGCGTTTAACAGAGAATTAGCTTTATCATTGGGAGACCCTTTAGATGAGATTTATGCGGACCCTCAATTAAGAGTATCCATAAGCACTAATGCTTCAAGGTCTGATAAAGAAGGGGAGCTTCAAAGGTTGATGCAAATGTTGCAATTACCTATCGCACAGATGATATTCTCTAATTTGCAACCAGACCAGATAGTACTAGCAGTTAGATACTTAATGGCTAAAGCAGAGTTGACTGATGCTGATAATTTATTAGAATTAATAGATAATCAAACTGGTGAACCTAACATTTCAGGATTTACTGATGAAGAAGGGGCACCAATAACTGAAGATGATAATAATGTGAATTTACCACAACAAGAATAGAAGGAGATTTTAACAAATGTCTGATGAAATCAAAAAAGAGCAAAAATTAGAACAACAAGAAGAACAGGTAGTTGAAGAAAAACAAGAAGTGCCTGCAGAAGTAACCGAACCAGCTCATAAAGAAGCGGTTGAAGAAGAAGTTGTTCAGCCTGAAGTAGCAGAAGAAATTGAAGAAGCTCCTGCTATTGAAGAAGAAAAAAAGGAAAGAGGTTAAAGAAGAAGAACCTCCTATTGAAGAAGCTAAAGAGGAAGCTCCTCAAGAAGAAAAAGAGGTAATAAAAGAAGAGCCTGAAGTAGTCGAACAAGAAGTAGATATTGATGCTATTAGAAAAGAACTTGAAGAACTTAAAGCGGAGAAACAAGAAAAAGCTGATATGGAAGCTTTGAATAAAGAAAATGCTAGAGTTGCTAAAGAGTATAATCAACTATGTGATGAAATAGGAAAAGCTCTTGAAAAAAGATTTGAAGAGTTATCTATCCCTCTAGACAAAACTATTGAAGATTTAGAAAAAGAAGACAGAGCAAAAGCTGAAATGGCTAAGGGTCTTATCCGTGAAGCTAATGACTTAATTGAAAAGGCTAAGGGAGATGCTACTCATTACTTAACTGACAAAGCTAAAGACTTAGTATTCAAAAAAGCTGATAGAATTCTTAAGCGTTTTGACGTTACTGAAGAAGAAGCTGAAGTAGTAGCAGATACATTTATCGATATTATGGAACAAGCAGGTATTCGAGATTTAGAAGAAGACTTAGTAGCTAAAGTAGAACTTGCAGTAGCTAGAGCTAAAATGGTTTGTCAACATGTGTCTAAGGCAGCTAATACTGTAAAAGAGGTAGCTGGAGTAGTCAAAGATAAAATCAATGAAGTTCACGATAAGATTGAAAAAGTAGAAGAAGTTATTTCTGATAAGAAAGACACTAAGCCAACCAAGGAAGAGGAGACACCGAAAGTTGAAGACGTTAAAACAATTGAGCCTGAAGCAAAAGTTGAAGTTGCTGAGACTCCTAAAGAAGAACCTGATACATCAGAATTTGAAGAAGGAGTAGTTGGTAAACCTCAAACTACAGCGGCTATTACAGTTGAAAATGTATTAGAGAAAATGGCTTCACTACCTTATAAAGAACAAACTAAATTCTATAAAGAAAATATTGCATTAGTAGAAGAAGCCTTAAAAAGAGGTATTAGATAATGGTCAAATTCAAAGATGTGGTAAGAGCTATTTTTAGAATTCATAAAAACGTAATTAAAAAAGAATTTGAAGAAATTCAAAATTTAACTCCAACAGAAGAGGATTACGCACAGGGTGAAAAATTAGCGGAAGCAGCGGTCGTCGCTATGAGCAGTATGGGATTAGGATACACCGTACTAGGACAAAAAATAATGGCTAAAGTATTTGCTTATGGCATTCGAGATATCAAGAATGGAGTTGAAGATAATAGTAAGTTAATTATAGGGCGAGTCATAGAAGAGATTAAGAATGAACGAAAAAAAGAAAATAACAAAGAGTAAGAAGATTAATAATAAGCACCTAATAGAGTGTTATGATGACATCTACTTACCTATCACGTTCATTATATTAATAACAACAATACTAGCTTATATTGATACTATATATTCACATGGATATACAATACCCTATTAGTTAAAAAAAATAAATGTGCATTGGCACGTATAAGGTTTAAATCCTAAACCGCAGATTATGGCAGTATGTGAGTTAAATTCACGGTATATTGGTAATTAGTCTCAAAGGTCGAGCAGGCAGAATGTGGCTCTCTGGTATAAACCACGAATAAAATATATGATGTAAAACGTAACTAATTAAATCAAAAAAGGAGAAAAAATCATGGCTTTAAAAGTTGATGGTCAAAATAATTCTTATGAAGTGGCACTTGCTCAAAAACTTCAATTACAATTAACTCAACCAATGTCTGATATTCAAACTAAATTGACTAACAGAGATTTTGAAGGGGACTTCTTTAAAATTAGCGATAGCACCAGTGTTATACAAGTGTAAGTACATAGGAAGAAGTACTTTACTGTATAAGTCATCGACTGTAGCACAGGCAATAGGAGCTGCAGGAGTACCTAATCTCTTGATAGTTGTATCGTTAGCGATTAAGTTACAAAGTTCTACGTTCTTTTCGCGTCTAATCTTATGACCTGCTACAGCCAAACCTAGAGACTCATAGTTCCATTTACCTTCAGCTTTATTAACATC
>CYGL01000451.1_pt1 | contig 16746 bp, 23 predicted proteins | sample 485531 | NCBI WGS metagenome assembly CYGL01 (sample SAMEA3497897, study PRJEB9818) | human gut metagenome | reverse complement strand
TATTGATGTTCGTGAGAAACGATTACAATTTAAAAAGGCCAAAGATCCTAGACAGCTACCATTGAAGCTCGTTCTCAATTCTGTGTATGGACAAAGCGGTGCAGGTAAGTGTGTTGATGGTAATTACAAAGTGTTATCTGATTTATATGATCCTAAACGTATGCGTGAGGTATGTATCAATGGCCAATTGATGATCCTGCAGCTAATTGAGGACGTTTGCGAAACGTTGCCGAGGACACAGCTGATACAGTCAAATACAGATGGTATTGTATTTAAAGTTAAAAATGAAGACTGGGACACATTTGATAAGATTGTCAAAGCTTGGGAACAAAGAACCAGAATGACAATGGAGTACGATTATACTACTGCACTTTATCAAAGAGACGTTAACAACTATATTGCGATCTTTGATAATGGTAAAATCGAGCGTAAAGGCGGCGCGGTTAAGGAACCAAAGATTATTGATAATGACCTTCCAATTGTAGCTGATGCCGTAGCCGAGTACTTTGTCAATAACGTTGATCCTGAAGAATATATATCTAAAGAATCAGATATGATGCGGTTTATGAAGACATACAAATTGTCAGGCAAATATAACCATGCTATACACAATAATGTGACATTGACTGACAAAGTCTATAGAGTATTTGCTTCGAAAGACGAGACTGACGATATTTTATATAAGTGCAAGCTAGACAAAAAACCTGAAAAATTTGCTAATTGTCCAGATCATTGCAAAATAGTGAACACCAATATTCAGAATATGAAAGTACCTAACTGGCTAAATCGTCAATGGTACATTGATGAAGCTTGGAAGGTCATTTATCAAGTAATCTTTGGTTCCTTAACCGCGCCGCCTTTACGCTCGATTTTACCATTATCAAAGATCGCAATATAGTTGTTAACGTCTCTTTGATAAAGTGCAGTAGTATAATCGTACTCCATTGTCATTCTGGTTCTTTGTTCCCAAGCTTTGACAATCTTATCAAATGTGTCCCAGTCTTCATTTTTAACTTTAAATACAATACCATCTGTATTTGACTGTATCAGCTGTGTCCTCGGCAACGTTTCGCAAACGTCCTCAATTAGCTGCAGGATCATCAATTGGCCATTGATACATACCTCGCGCATGCGTCTAGGATCATAGACATCAGACATAGTTTTATAAGAATTGTCTTGTTCTCGTTTACCAGCGCCAGACATACCATATGTAGAGTTGAGAACCAGCTTCAATGGTTGTTGCAACGAATTACCTTCTTTTTTATATTTGAGTCGTCGCTCACGTATTTCAATATATAATTTAGGATCAGGTATCGCCCTAGACAGTAGACTCCATTCGATCATTATTGTTGGGTACATTGAACCAACATCGGCATGCACCATTTTTTGATTCATCATCATTTGACCACATATAATTTGGTATAGCTCCGTGCAAGCCGCCTAACGCGAAAGTATGTTCTGTACCATATAGATCTATATCTAAACTTGCAGATGCATCTTTTGACTCTCGAATACTATCAAAAAAGTCAATTACCTCTTTATGTTTATATGAATAATCTTTTACAGCTTGAACATATTCAAAATCAAATTCTTGATCCCACTCTTTTGGTGTCAGCTTCCTAGCCTTTAGAATTTTAGCAGCGAGCTGAGCTTGAGTCTTTTCCATACTTGATAATGGTTCACCAGCTAATTGACAAAGACCAAAACGGGCCTCAAAGCTGTCCTTAGTATTCTGGAACACCAAAGCCGTGTTATAAACGTCATCATGGCAATATGCTCTGTTAAGTTCGCGCTCTTCTTTTGTCAATGGCCTAGTCAAGTTGAAATCTACATCAGTTTCATGAATGTTGACGCCCATATATGACTCAAGTTGTTTCAAGCTTTTACTGAATACCATGCAATCATATATATTTAATTTTATAGATCTAAATTTGTTAGTGAATGACCAGCCAGGTTTGCCAGATCTAATAATATAATCATTGACAATTTTTGGGTTGATGCCTAGCAAAATCGCCTTGATAATATACTGGTCATACCCTTTGCAGTTGTAACCGATCCATAAATCACTTTTATGTTTGTCATAGAACTGTTGCAACAATTTTCTATCATTTTCAATATAAGTGAATTCTTTGCCGTCGAATGCTACTAGCAGCCAATCATAGGCAAAAACTTCGGTATCAAAAAAGATCATGCCTCAATAACCTCAACGTTTTCACTCATGTGTAAACTTAACTCTTCGAATTCTCTAAACCCCTTGCAACCTTTTTCGTCAATTAGTTGACCACTTAAAATTGTAAATCGGCCATTTTCGCTCGTTTCAATATTTGTCACTTTCATAATAATATAATCTTTACCATAATTCTTTTTAATAATCATTATTCGTTACCTCCAATCATTTTAGCAAGTTGTTCATCACCATTCTCGCGAGCGAGATATGCCAGCCAGCGGTCAAGCTCTTTGCTGTCACTTTCTAAATAAATATTATATAAGAAATCGCTCACATAAGTTTGTGCTTTAGTCAAGTTCAATAGGATCACCTCCTTTTAGTGGTTTTTCATTTTTGCCCTGATGAATGTTTCTAATGTTAGCCACATCCAGTTTCATCTTTTTGATGTGTCTTTTATGCAGCATGTCAATTGGCATTGGCACATAATATAAATGTTCATTATCATGTGAATAGTATTTCACACATAACCATTTGTCTTTAGGCTTAATCAATAAGCAATCTCCTACTTTCATAGTACACACCCCAAGAATACAATTAATAATACGACCCACCAATAAGCAACTACACAAATGACTGTAGCTAACAAGCCCATCATTAAATAATCTACAAATTTGTTCATAGCGTTTCACCTCCTAAGCTACTTTAATATTGATAGTTTCATATTTACCATAACGACTAGTCAATGTCAATACATTGCCATCTTCAATCATATCTTTTACTAATTGTTTTAATGTGAAAGCACCGATCATGAATTTACCATGATTTACTTGTAATTGGTAGCTTGTGCTTTTACCAGTGATGCGACCAGAAGTAGTCACTTTTTTAACTTCAATCTTCATGCCTTCATTTAAGTTTTGTAATTTTTCTGTAAGTTGTTTGCAAGTCATTGTTGTTTCCTCCTGATTAATACGTGATTCATTCTCTATAATTATAATACCACATCAGGCAGTAAATGTACAATGCTTAGTTTGCATAATAAAAATGACCGAGCAGCATAACCACTCGGTCAAGTAACTTATATACTAGTTATCGTACACATCGTTGATATAAAGGTTCTTAAAGTCGTTTTGAGTCTTTTGTTCGACAACAAAAGTGCAGTTCTTAACATCACAGAAAACTAGCTCGATCTGTGTAGCAAAGTCATCAAAGTCGCCAGTGAATTCAACTACTTGTGCTGCGCCAAGGCTATTTAAGAATGCGGTGCAAGCACGAACGCAGACCGGCATCATTTCTAGTGCCAGTCAATACTTTATTGATCCAGAGACGTTGGTTCTTGAATTCGCCATCTAAAATTTTAAAGACTGCCTTTAAGCATCAATTTGTTCGCCGACTTTATTAGTGCCAAGCTCTAAACTAACAAGGCCACATTCATATTCACCGTCAGTAGGATCTTTATATTCTTTTTTAGTTTCTTCTTTATTAGTTTCTAAATCAGATAATTGTTTATTGTAGTCATCCATGTTCATATTGAAATCTTTAAAGCTCATAATTACCTCCTAATTAAAATGGAACCTGTTCTAATTCTTCTTTAGTGATCCGACTTGTACGTCGAGATCGGCGTTTTGGTTTTGGCTCTTCTTTAGTGTTATCCAGGGCGTCTAGGTCCTGACTGTCATCTATTGCCAGCAAACCATTGCAAGCATACTTTCTGGCATAAGAGGAACAAGCCCCAGTCAATTGAGCGTCGTCCATGCCTTTCTTGCTGTCTTGCTCTCGTGCATAACCTTTACATTGGCACAATGTGCCGTCTTCACAGTCAACTATAGTTGCGGTAGCTTCAATATATGTTCGATCTTCTTTTGTTACAACATCGTCAGAGATCATAATAGCACACTTATATTTTTTAAGTAATGGTTTTACTGCCTCTAAGATGCCACTCAAGTCTCTATAGTCATAGCCACCAAATGAATTGCGTTTATTCTTAGGTGCCTTTAGTTCAAGTTGAATATTGGCTAATTTCTCATAGATCAATTTCTTCACCCCGCTTATAATCTTTTACTGGTTCCATGAACCGAGCCACGTACAAATCTGCATTGTGCACGATATACAATAGTTCGAATATATCTAACATTGCTTGACGATTTTCAGATTGATAAAAACCATCATGGTTGATTATACATACTTTTTCATCTTCTGTCATCTCTACATATTTAGATAGTTGCAGCACGCTCCGCCAAGCATGATTTTTAATTCTCAAATTGGGATTAATCTTAATTGGTTTACTACCACTAAGCTTTCCACTTTTTAAGGTATTCGGTACGTAGTACTCATCACCTTTCAAACCGCTCTTTCCAGTGTCATGAGTTAAAGCACAAAATATGACACTTTCACGACTAATAGTGGACCTAAAACTTTCCCATAGTTTTAAAGCATAATCGCACACATTCAATGAGTGTTGCAACAAGCCGCCTTTTTCATTTAGATGATACGTGCTACTAGCCCAAGCAGTATAGAAATCACTTTCACGATAATAATTGATTAGCTCATCAATATTATCTTTTTTCGTTTCTCTTAGCAGGCTTTCAAATCTTTCAATGTTTGTCATTTTCTATCCCTTGCATTAATCAGCTCATATGTTTGGTATAATAAAATTTGATACATAGCTTTTTTTGTTTCGTCGTCATGGTCAATAATGGCCTGTAAAAAGCAGGTGACATCGTCATAGTTACTAGGCTTTAATATAAAACCATAACCGCCGCTATTTAGTATTTGCTGCAATATATGTTTTTGTTGCACTGATAGCAAGCCATTTTCTTGTTTACATTCTATTCGAATATCGATGCTATGAATTGTTATCGACAAATCAGGAATACCTGGGGTTGTCATATAACCACCGTTAAACACTTTTTGGTGATACCCAATGTCAGGTACAGTCTTATTTTGTTTCAGAACACCAAATGCATATATCCCCTTTTTGGCAAGCCAGCTTCTGAGTTTGTTCTCTATAGCTTTCTCTTTTTGTTTATATTCAATTTTAGGTACATAAAAAGCATCCTCAACGTTCCAGCCTAGCTTTATCAATCTATTATAGATCGTTGAACGGGTAACAGATAATTCAAGCTCGTTTATCCATTCACTTAGTGATTGTGTCTTGCCTTGGTAGTGTACATTCAATGTATTTCTTCTATTGTTTGATTGTTCATATAATGTCAACCAGCGACAATTGTCTGGAGCATAACCGCGGTTATTATCAATGCGGTCGATAGTTAGATTATCTTGATAACCATTTTCCATTGCCCAGTTATAAAAAGCATCAAAGTTGTCAAGCCATTCATCACAAATCTTTATACCACGGTCTCCCCAATCTTGGTAGCGATTGTAGTTTTTGTTGTAGCATCGATTCAACATGTTTTGATATATGCTATATAGCCGAGTATCGCATTTACCATGTTTTGTGATCCTGTCACGATTTAAGCATCCACATGATTTAGTATGGCCTCGCCTTAATTCGCGACCAATGACATTAGTATATTTGCCACAATCACATTGGCATTTATATACTATCAGTCCGTTTTTGCGTTCTGGTAGTTCTTCAATCACAGTTAGTCGACCAAATTTTTGGCCTATCATTTGCATATCATCACCTCCGATATATGTATTATATCACAGGTGCAAGCTTCTTGTAAATATTTAAAATATGCCAGATTGTCATACATGTAGGAGCAAAATTCCTGCCATTCACTGAGTTTATGATGTCGACGCTGTTTATACATGTTCATAATAACTTCATAGTTCATTGTGACCGTGCGAGTTTGATTATATGCACTTGGCAGCAACTGGATAATGGTTCTCCATAAACCTTTATTTTGTTTCATGCCTTCTTTATAATCTCTGATCCTGGTGTTCAAATTATCAAGAACAACATTCACAATGAATTCATTGTCGTGCATGTCCTCAAAACTAAAATCATGAATGCTCAATGGTCGACTGCATAACTTGTGCATAGTACTTTGACTATTTGTTGTAACACCTACTTTATAAGTGTCGAACTCTTTCCACCAATAGAGTGGCGCAGTTATATCGCAGCTGATCATCATCTGGCGAAGTACCTTTCTATGATCAGGGCCGGCTTTAGTTAATTGTTGCAACAGCTTTAGATCATTATCACCAATCTTATCATCAGTGCTATCATTCAGGTGCCATGAGTTCATTGGATTCCTCATGCCTTTCATAGCGCTATTAAAGCCATACGTTTCTAGGTTGTCAATTCTTAGCATTGTCCCTCCTAAATAGTTCATCAGTATAATCTCGTTTCAGATCTAGAGTATTATATATTTTCTGTTCAATGCTGTTTGCTGTCATTAACTTCCAATATGTGCATTTACTAGACTGACCGATTCTATGAATTCGTTTTTTAGACTGTTCAAAGAAGTCACTCTTGATCGGTGGCGAGTAGTAGATCATTTTGTTCGCTTTTTGTAAATTGACGCCAGCTGAGCCTGATTGGTATTGAACAAGTGTCACACTGTCATCAAAATCGTTGTAACAGTTTAGTTGTTTTTCATGACCGTTGATATAACTAATAGGCCGTTTTAATTTTGACACTAATTGTTGCAACAGTTTTAACTCAATATCGAAGTTATAAAATATGATCACCCTGTCATTTGTACTTTCAAGCAACGTTTTCAGCATATCTAATTTTTCAGATGAATTACAAAGCTGCCTTAAGTACAACATATCTTGTGCCGGACCATTTGAAATATATTCAACCTCGCCACAATCAACGTAGCCATCTTTTTCAAACGTTTTATAATATTTTGACTTCTTAACTAGAACATCAATAAAACGTTGTTGGGGTAGGTCGATAACTTCTTCAGTCTTCATAAACACGCATCCAAGATCACGCATGATGCTTTTGAGTTCGTCAACATTTTTATAAGGGTTTTTCTGGCTGAGTACTCTGAATTTGATGCCAGCTTTCTCCATTTCAAAGAAATTGCAATATCGATCTTCATATGAACGTTTATTCATATTCAAGCCTAACATTTTTAGCTGGGTATATAATTTGTCATATCTAGCATTTGATGCCGGGGTACCAGATAAAAGGACCACATTTTTATAATCAAGTTTCATAATGCCCTTTGTCTGCTTGCTGGTGTTATTGGCGATCGCTTGAGATTCATCTAGCATCAAGGTAACACCTTTTACTTTTTGCAGTTCTGGCCGTCGCCAGCAGCTCTCATAATTAATAACTCCCATTCGTAGATTATTATCATCACTTATAAATTGTTCAAGCTGTTTTTTCTTTGTCAAGTCATACCTAGCCCATTCTTGATGATTGTCTTCAAATTGTTGTAACCATTGAGGTACGAGCGACTTTGGACAAACAATTAAAATAGGATCCTCGAATGACGTTGCTTTAACTGAGCCAGCAAATGTTTTGCCGAGCCCCATATCTAAATATAATGCAACCTTGTTTTTATCTTTTAGTTGTTGCAACACTTCTTTTTGATGAGGATATAGTTCGATAATATCACCTCCTTATTTTCTGCATGACTCAATGAGCATATATGCAGAAAGTATAATAACCACAAAAAATAATATCAATTCCTTAATGCACATATGACAATGCACCGATAATGCCTAACATAATTTCATAGCAAACAATTGCAATGATAATGGCTGTTTTATCCATGATATATACCTCCTATTTAAAGAATCGTAAAAATGTTTTAGGATCAAGAATGATAAAACCAATTAGCCAAGCAGCTAATTGCATGCTGAACCAAATCAAAACGTCTAGCATATTAAACGCCTCCTTTCAAACAATAATAACCTAATACCATGATCAAGATAATAACTAGTAAAGTCATACGGCTAACCTCCAATATAAACTAAAGCCATTGTTAATAAAGATAGTGTTGTTATAACACCTACAAAGAAATTAAAAGCGATAAACCAGTTCCAGAACATTTGTATTACCTCCTTGTTTTATATGCTCCTTACACTTATTATAATACACTATGTTGCAACGTTTGTACAATATATAAAAAGCATAATAAGTATTACATAAAGTAATAGCTCCCCACAGAGGAGGAGCTATCAATCATATATTATTTAGAGCAGCAAGAGCAACCACAATCACATTTTTTCTTTGGTGTTTCGTCTAGCCAAGGTGCTTTATAAACCTCGCTGACGTCCATAGCGTGGCCGCAAACATCACCTTGATCTGAGTATTGCCACATATAAACATCTGGATAATCACATGTGCTGTTATATTGTGCACACCAGATAGGCACCCAAGGCACCTGGCTATACATATATGTCTCGTCCCACAATAACGAGTAGCCACTATAAATGCCTACGAATGGCCAGCCCGCATTATTTAAGCGGTTAACAAAGTCGCACATAATATTTGTAATACCTTGATAGCTTAGATTGCCATTGTTGATATGACTTCTTAGGCGAGTATGATCTTCATAGTCATACCAAATGCCAGCTTGCAAATGCCAAGGCGTCAAACCGATCTCAGCCAATTTATTGATCACCCAATTTGCTTCGTAGCCGCACGTTTCTAGATCATATGCATGACTGAAATAATAAACGCCAACCTTTAGGCCGGCTTCGATGGCATTTAGAATTTGAGTGCGACCACATTCAGTCTCATTATAAGACTCACCAAGTTTGACAATTACAACGTCATAACCTTGTTCTTTTGCTTTTTTAAAATCATCGACACTAGTGAAATAATCTTGCCAATCTAGAAATATTCGAATGCTCGCATAATTAAGCCTCCCAACCAATAATAATGGCGTCACAACTGCCAGTATAGCGCTCGTTCCAGTTAGCAGATTTGTATGCAACAGTACCGACTGTGCGGACGTTCCAAACATTAAAGGATGTTGTTGTCTTTCGACTAATGCCACGGCTACAAGGATAAGCATAATAGTCACCTGTCACGTTACCAACACCATTCAATTGAATTGCTTCATCACAATGGATAACACTATATTGAGTATTCGCCATTGTAACTGGTAATGTTACATGACCCTGTGTGCCTACTGTTACTTTAAACATGACACGACCATCTGGCAAATATGTTTTCCAATGTGATGCTTCATTACCTTTTGTTGTTCCTGTTTTATTTGTAGTTTTCAACACAACTTCTTTTCCGTTGATTGTGATCATACCGGATAGATCACCACCAGTTAAAGGTAAATAACTATCTAATTGAGATTTTAAAGCATAATTGGATAGGTCGATTGATGGCGTATCACCTCCGCTACCTGATCCAGATTGTGCAAGATCTGAAATTGTTTTCATAGTACTATCAATAATATCCATATTAGCATTGAGTACACGAATGTCAGCCCAGTCATTTAAGTCTGGCTTTGTTAAATTATAATTCGTTGTTTTAGTAGCCATTATTTCAACTCCTTATATTGTTGTAACAAATCAGAGCGCTTATTTGTTAACTCATCAAAATAGTTTTGAAATTCTGTTTCATTCATGATGACAAGAACGCCATCTTTAAAGACATCATATTCGTCTTGACCGTCAACAGAAATAGCGCACTCGCTGACGCCTCTTAGCTCAGACAATTTGATGTTTATAGCATTGATCTCGTTCTGAATGTTTTCCTTTTTGAACTGATTTTCTAATTCAGTAACATCAACTTTTACGACTTCATAATAGTTGCCTTTGTCTTCAATTGTGCAGTCGTTCTCGTTACACCAGTCAGCCATATTTTTATATCCGGCATCACTAAACTCTTTTTTATACATTCTAGTTCCTAGCATATTATTTCACCCCTCTGCCTATAGCGATCCAGAAAACTGTGTGACCATATGATTTTTGGTCGCAGATAACATCAAAGCCAGTGGACGTAAAATTATAAGTAGCGGACCACCAATCACCACCACCACCAGATGGCTTGCCACTAGTGCCATTACTTTTGCTAACCACTACGGCATATTGAGGGTTAGCAAATGGTGCTTGAAAAGTAACATGCTGAACGTTACCAATGGCATCAGTAGGGTTGACATAGCCCCATTGAATCATTGTTTTAGTACTCAATTTTGTATAGCCAGAGTGCCAGCCATTTTCGGTCCATAAATCACGAATGAGTAAATCTCCATTGAACCATGCGCCAGTGTCATCAACAACAAACTCTTGACCGTTAGGACAATAAAACTTAAGTCTATCGGCTTTCATCTTTAGAGTCGGTAATACTTTATCGTTAAATGGTGTAGTATTAAAATTGATAAAACCGTTAGCACCGGCCTGGTTAAGGCCTAGGCCAACGTCATATGGTACCTTGATATTTCCTTTCATAGTACCACCAGCAAGTGGTAAATAGTCATTCATTTTGGCATTTGCTCGCTGCAAGTTATCGTCCAAAATGTCCATATTGTTGTTCAGTACCTGAACGTCGACATCATCATCATATGATGGCTTGCTCAAATTTAGATTTTTAGTATAGTCCATTATGCCTCCCAATAAATAGCATTGTCATAAACATCGTCCCAAGTACGTTCTAGATTATAGCTCCAATATTTACCACGTATGACCGTCTTCTCATCTGACCATTTATGCGGTAAAGGTTGGCGCCAATTTAGGTACTCTTCTTTTGCATAGCCCCAGCTATGAGGTTTACAATAATCGATCCATCTGTTATGCGTATGATTCCAAACTAAATTAAAATGTGCAGGGAACACCGCCGTATAGTGCTCCAAGAACATTTGATAATAATAGCTTGTAGGATCATACCTAGTGCCTACTTTTGTTGTATGTGTTACAGTCGCGTTGCCGTCATAACTAACTTCGCACTTGTCGCCAAACCACTGATCGACAATATCTTGTAGCAAATGCAAAGTACACCGATGGCTTGCTCGCCATTGAGTTATGATAGCACTTCTTCGATCATCTAAACTGTCTTTGCTGTCCAGTGCCAGGTCTCGTTCATATAAAGAGCAGCCATATTCATCAAGTTTAGACAGAAATATATTATCGTAGTTAGTATGACTTAGCTTATCAACTTCGTTGATCTGTGACAAGTTATAGATCTCATTTACCCACTTATCTTGGCGATATAGTGTCGGCAAGGTCTTTATCATTTCTTCTTTAGTCATGATATGTTACCTCATTAAGAACGCCACACTCATCTTGTTGCAACTGCAAACTATCATGCGAACCATTCAAACGGATCTCTCTATAATCATCAACGTTTTTTGTCTCAGCAATAACTAAACCAATTTTTGCTAATGAAATATAATCTTTATTGAATGCCCTTGTCTTGATGTACCGATCAAGATTAGCTTTGATCGCTTCTTTAGTTGTTTCAAGATTAGCTGCTACCTTGAGACCATAAATATCGATATTGACATTTTTAGTTGTAGCTTTAGCAACAGTTGTCACAGCGCCGATTGTTGCAACACCAGAACCGTCCCCATTTTTTATTAGGATCAATATAGGCCTGAACTCGGTCAACCAAGTCATCACTAGCCGGTTTAAAGTCATTACCAATCAAAACGACCTTGACGGTATTAATACCGTTCCAAATAGGTATGCAGCGAGCTCGACCAACACCGTCAACGGATTCAGCCCATAGAACATACTGATTAGCATTGACACCGTTGACAGGTGTTCTCAACTTAATATAATAACGTTCTCTATAGTCGGCGTCTGTTTCAGTATCATAACCTCCTGTCAAAGGAGCATTATTTGTCACTTTATAAATGCCTTGCAAAGTAACCGGCATCTCAGTTATTTCATTGATGCCCACATTCATATCATAACCACCTACTACAGACTCGATCGCAACAGTGTCACCACTATGGACCTCTTTCGATTCTGTTGCAACGAATTGGATGCCGTCAACCGTAGCAAATAAATCACCTTTTAAAATTGAGCCATTACCATTGACAATAGTGATCTCGCCTTTAGACTTCGTTGCGCGTTTTCTGTCAAGGCCCGTTCTTTCAGAAATAAACAAGTCTAATTCTGAGCCAGCTAGATTCTCAACATCAAACTTCAATGCAACGCTATAAGCTAGGTCCCAGCAGTCTTTGACCCCAAAGGCAAAGCCTCTAGTCAAATCATAGGTAGGGTACCCTTGACGTTTACGATAGTCATTATCAATATTAGCAAGTATCAGCTTATGAATATCGTCTAGACTTTTGTTATCATACATGTAGTATAACCTCCTCTCCTAAATCAGTGACCAGTGTAAAAGTGAAAGTACCCTTATCAAAAGTAAAGTCTCTGACATCAACGACATGGTCGCAGCCATTTAAAATAGTGCGCTTTAGCCGTCTAATAATCTCACTTACTTGCACACTGCGTGGTAACCTATAACCTACAATGTCTGAGAAGTCCATACCAAAATTCTCGTCATAGATTTTATATTTGTCTTTTTCTACTTTTATAAGCAGCTCGACCCATTGCTTGACTTGATCAACTTCAGTTGGTGCTTCATCAACAATAAAATTGTTAGTGCTATAATCAAACTTTATAGATTTAATAAGTATCACCTCCTAACATATTTAATTATATCATTTTGTTGCAACAATGTAAATAGCTAAATTGCCTGATTATTGCAACCTTTTAATTGTCTTACGACGTCGACAATAAAAAATTGTTGCTCGCTCTCAGATGGTATAACAAGCACCAGGTCACCAGGCTTCCATACTTCATCAAGCACAATATCGCCTGTGCTTGTTGATGTATAACTACCACCTCCGTGAGGGCAGCTCACTGTAATGCTGCCAGATTGCTTCATACTACTATAAGTGCTTTTGCGCTCTAACAAATGATAAGCAACATATAATTGATCTCCGTTAATAGTGTACTTGCCATCTTGAATTGTTACAACAGCTGGACTTGTCGATACTATTTTACCAAGCATAGGCCCCATTTTTGTTTTGGGGTTATCTCTACTTTTAAACTGACCAGCAAGCTCATATTCCCAACTAGACATTGTTAACCTCCTCATTTAATACCAGCTCACAGTCCATAGTATGATTACCCATATCATATGAATGATGACAGCTTGTGACTAAGTACTCCCCAACCAGATTTATGTTAGGTTGATTGAACTTTAATATTCTACCACTTCGAACATAGTTGTCTCCTAACAATGTTGCTTTAGTTGCCTTCGTTGGCCATGCCATTTGTTTGAGTTTGCTGTTCGCGATCGCCTGAGCCTTAGCTTTTTTCTTGTCGTCAACTTTTTCATAATGAACATATGTGCCATATTTCTTTTGACTCTCTTTGTTTTCAGCTGTTGCAACAACAGATTGAGACTTCTCTTTACCACTCATAATGACAATCTTATTTGCTAACTTGTCGCAGTTAAACTCTTGACTAAAATCAGATACAAGTGGCTCAGAGTCCCAGATCATTTTTAGATTGTCAAAAGCATTGATATATAACTTGCCATGATTATACTCACGCCGGTATTTCTTACCAAGTTCGTCACTTGCGAGCTTCAATAAGTCATCTATAATTTTAGATATAGCGTCGCCATTATAAATCTTAGTCACTTTAGTTGGTATGTCACAAGCAACCTCACAAGGTATATATTCCTGTTTGCATAATGTCTCAATCGCCGATTTGACATCGACATTATTGAACTGAATACGGGCCTCTTGCTTGTTCAGATACCAGGCATTGTCATACGCTTCATATTGATATGATGCTAAACCATTTCTTGTAGCCTTCTGAATTGTACCTTGAAAAAGTAACTCATCGTCATCATACAGCATAATTGATGTCCCCAGTGACAAGTCGATCCAGACAGTATTTTTGTCAATGACTTTGTTATTCAAATAGTCAAATGACAGCTTAACACCTAACGATTTAATGTCGTCTTCTCGCTTAATATTACTACAGAAGGCACTAATGATATAAGGGCCATCATCGATGATAGCTTCGACTCTGATCATGTTTCAAGTCCTCCCGTTTGACTGTTATAGGTTCGATACTCTGTAAAGGTAACTGTGAGGTGAAAATCGGCCTGGTTGTCTTGATAATAATCAAAACTATCAATAAGCACGTTCATATTGATATAAGTAACATCGCCTTTAGTTATGATAAGTCTAAAGGGCTGCCCCTTTTGTCGGTTATCATTTATAAAGTTTATAATGTCGCTACCATTGTCGCCTCTTGCCCAGCTATAATTACCAACATCAGACGGCAACAAAACATCATTGAACGCGACCGATCGTAAACCAAGCAAACCCATTTGACTCACATCACCGATGACACTATTAAATACCTCATTATTTTGTGGTGCAGTTATCTGAGGCAAGTCAGCCGGCGGCACAGGAAAAGTGACAGAGGACCCGCCTTCAACTAAAAGAGTTATATCGGCTCTAACATTTTTATTACCTTGAAAAGCTAAGTATGCACGATATAAATTTAAAAGACTTGTTAAGTCCAAATTATTTCACCTCCAGTGCCTTCTCAATTGGCCAATTATATTTATATATTCTTGCCCTTACCGTATAATACTTAAGACCTAAGATCTCGCACCATTCAGCAAGTGGCTTTGTCTCACCTCTATATGTTACATATTTGGTGTTTCGTCTATTTCTGTTTTGAGTTTTGCGATCTGTCCAGCGACAATTATTAGGCTCATAGCTACTATCTGAATCAATTCGGTCGATAGTTAAACCTTCTTGATAGCCGTTTTCCATTGACCAGGTATAGAAGTTCATAAAATCGTCTAACCACTCTTGACAAACCTTAATACCACGCCCGCCATAATTTTTATAGGCGGTACTATTCTTATTATAGCACCGAGCTTTCATTTTATCCCATATAGTATGCAAACGAGTATTACATTTACCATGCGTAGGGTTGCCTTTTTTTAGTAAACAGCCACATGACTTAGTTGTACCTTTTCGTAAAAGAATAGAGCTCGCTTCTTTAAAATTACCGCAATCGCAAATGCATAACCAGTGCATACCATCTTTTGTACTATGATTATGCAAGCTATAAAGGGCAGTCAGTTTACCAAACTTTTTACCGGTTATATTTATAGACTTACTCATTTGTTTTTCACCTCACTTTCTATATTTATTATATCATGTTGCAACGAATAAGTAAATAAAAAGAGGTATACCATTATAGCATACCTCTTATGTACTATCTACATATTAGCAATCGCCATTGTTACGCGACTACTAATTGCATCCCCTACCTGATCAACAAAATCTTGATTGCCTATAACGTTCCCCTGAATGGTCACAGGACAAGAAATCGTTGTACCAGAACCGCCAGACAATTCTCTTTGAGTTTGTGCATTAGTGTTGATACTTGCTCCCCTAGGCAAGTCAACAAGTTCAGGCCCATACTCGCCGACAATCGTTCTACCGCCTTGCCAGTAGTTTGTACCATTGGCATTACCTTTAGGGCTTCGCCCTTCAAAAGGGTTCACCAAATTTGTTGTATATAATCCTTCACTTTGTAAAGTTCTAAAATTATATACTAATTTTTCAATGATGTTTGCAACATAAGATACTTCATTTGAAATACTTTGCATATCTGAAATGAATTGTTGTGTACCAATTAATTCTGATAAACTTGGCCAACCAGCGCCAAAAATACTATCAAGACTACTTTTAATGTCTATCAAGTTTTGTTTAATGAGTTTTAAGTTATTCACATCGTCTTCACTTAAATATTGAAAACCACCCTCAGGGGCTTCACCACCATTAATGACAGTCATGAATTCTTGGAATGCGCCAGTTGCATCTTCAATTACTGGCAAAGCCATTGTAGCAAATCCACCATAAATAGTGTTTACTAATTGACCAACTTGTTCTTCACAATCTCCGATAGCATTATTCATTTGTTGCAAACGACCACCTGCTGTTTGTGCCATTGCTTCATTAGCACCTGCAACTGAGTTTTTAAGTTTGTTCATGATAAATGTATAACGTTCAGATTGTGACATCGCTTTAAATTGTTTACGTTCTACATCGGATACTTGGATTCCGTAACCTTGCAAAGTCAATTTCCCCATATTGACCATTGTTGCAACAGATTGTGACACTTGTTTGAATTGTTCACCAGATACATTTAAGCCGTATTGTTTGACAGCAAGATCTTGTAATAATGGTGTCATTGTTTTTACTTGATCCGTTGTTAAACCCATTTGAGTCATTATCCCCATACCGGATAAAGTAACCTCATCCCCGATAACACCAACTTTTTGTAGCTGTGATGCTAGACTTTTATATGCTTTTACCTGATCATCAATCGCTTTTTGAGATTCACCACGAGCAGTCATGTTTGAATATAATGCATCGTTTACATTTTTCTCTGCTTGGAATTGTACCAAATATGCTGAGCGCATATCATCTGCGAACGACTTAAGACCTTTCACAACACCTACAACCGCTAACGCACCTAATGCACCTTTAAATTGTTTTAAATTTCCGAGTGTTCCTTTTAATCCAGAATCAAAAGACGTTAACGCACCAGATACTTGTTTAAGTCCACCAGTATTTGCTTTAGTATTTACTGTTACAGTAGCATTTCTATTGCTCATACTTTACTTTTCCTTTCCACTT
>CYGL01000449.1_pt1 | contig 16813 bp, 34 predicted proteins | sample 485531 | NCBI WGS metagenome assembly CYGL01 (sample SAMEA3497897, study PRJEB9818) | human gut metagenome | reverse complement strand
TCCTCGCCCTCCAGGCATTTCATCAGGTCCTTCACGCAGGCGGCGTCTATCAGTATTGACCCGATCACCGCCCGCTCCGCATCAGCGGAGTAGTCCTGCTGCCACAGCGCCGGTTCTGGGGCGGTGTCCTTCGCGATCACGCCTATCTCCATGTCTCCCTCACTCCCTCACCGCGCCCTGTTCCTTCACCATGTCCGCAAATATCTCGTTGAAGTACCGCTTCAGGTCATAGGTGCTCTGCACTTTATTCCCCCACCACGAGCTGTCCAAAGCGAAGTACAGCACATCGTTTATCGTGCCCCAGGCCACGCCGTTCTGCTCGTGCAGTTCGTTCAGCGCCGCGGCCTGCTTCTGCATCTCCGCCTCCGTGGGCTGCGCCCTGCCGGGGTTATCCCGGGCCTTTTCATCAGCCAGATACTTGGCGATCTGATAGGCTTCGCTGGCGTGGTCAACAGCGGGAACGTCGTTTTCAGGGATGAACTCCTGCGTGTAGTTCCCCTCCAGGGTTTTCTGGAAGTTGTCCGGGCTGGTGATGAGCCAGTCGAAGCTGGCCACGAAGCCGCGCTTGTTTTTGCCCTTCAGAAAGGGCTGTTCTTCACGTTCTCAATGGCTTTCAGCACACCGTCCACGCCGTTTTCCCGGATGCGAGCTTTCAGCGCCCGTCCCCGCTTTGTCTCCGCCGTTACCTTCATCACCTGCGTCAGCCCGGTGTCGTTCCACGCCGCCATGATGCGTCGGACATCACTTGTCCGACACACAGGCTCTTTAGAGCCTGTATATATCTCTGACTCTTTCTCTATCTCTGACTCTGACTCTTTCTCTCCGTAACTGATTTCGCACGGTGTTGTAACATTGTTACGCTGCGGGGGAGGAAGAGCCTTGCTCCTTCGTGCCCGATAGTCCCGCATTCGCTGGGCCGCGGCACCCTCGCTTCCCACATTTTTCACTGCGTAGGGCAAGAAAACCTCCGTTAGATCGTCAGACGCTTCCGCCAAGCCGCAGGAAAGAAGATAGCGCAGTGTGACCTCCACGTTTGCCGAGTCCTCGTCCAGGTCTAAAGCCAGTTCATCGGCGAATTTTTCCTCCAGCCCCGACCATTTCAAGGTACCGCCGTGCTTCATCGCCATGAGCTGCATTTTCAGGTAGATGATGACGTAGGTGTCTCCGCCGGCGATTTTCCTCAGTTTCTTGATGCGCTTTGAGGTAAAAAAGTCATCGTACAGTCTTAGCCAGAAATACCTTTTTTCCTCCGCCATGCGAATCACCTCTCATCGTCAAGGTTGAGCCGTGCCCTCTCCCGCTTTTTCATCATCAGGTCGTTGCGATATTTACCGCATCCCTCGTTGATCGTGCAAAGTTGGACAACTTTTTTCTCACCACCGCATGAGTCATACAGCAGGCAGCTGTTGCACTCGCCATCGTCTACGCGATGTGTGCAGACCTCCAGCATCGCGGCAAATTCTTCCTTCGTGCAGATAATTTTCATATCCTCTTACCTCCCTCAAATGCCCAGGTCGTAGTCCTCGTCCGCGCCGTCCCGGTCCCAGGGCAGCGGCTCGTCATCCTCTATCTCGTGCAGTGCCGCTGCGCTCTGCTGCGCGGTGTTCTGCGTCCCGTTGAGCTGTCCGGTGGGGATCTCTCCCGCGCACAGTTTTTCCAGCTGCGGCAGCATATCCGCCAGTTTCAAGAATATCTCCACCGGCACCTGTAGCAGCGTTTCCAGCGCGTCCAGCGGCAGCACCAGATCGGCGCGGAGCTCGCTCCATACCTTCTCCTCGCCGTCCTTGGTGGTGTACGGTCTCTGCCGCCATGTGCCCACCACGCATACCGCATCCGTCCCTTTTCCAGACACGCGCTCAGTCTTTGTGGCGGCGTTATCACCCACGGCGCACACGTTCATAAACTGCTTGCTGTCGTAGCCCATCGCCGAACTCCACCTTCGGCAGGCTGTTCTTGGGTATCACGCCTATCCGGGGATCCCGGCTGACGGAGCCGGTACAGATCATGTACTGGCTTCCGTCAGCCTTGCCCTCTCCGTCCAGACGCTTCCGGACGAATAGAGGCATTACTGCTCACCCTCCCCAAAGAACCCCGCGGAGTAGTCCTTCGCCTCCGTCTTGCCTCCGGCTTGCCCTCTGCGGCGCTCTGTGCGCGTTTGCGGGTGGGGGGCGTGTCGTTACCCTCCTTCGGCTCTGCGGTGCTCTCAGGGGGTGCTGTGGGGCTGGCGGAGGGGGTCTCCGGTTCTGCGGTGGGGGTATCGTCCTCCACCACGTGCCCGGTGGTGGGGATGACCGGCTCGGTCTCCGCCCCGTCCCCCCCGGCGATCACGGTGTCGTCGCTGTCCTCGTTGAAGTAGCTGCGTACCTCGTTGCTCAGCGGTGCATAGCCGCTGTTCAGCAGCTGGCGCATCATGGTCTTGCGGCACATCTTGTCCCTGTCCGCCGTTCACGTCGTACCACGGCGTACCGTTCAGAAGTTTGGCCTGCTCCTTGGCGTCCAGCTCGCCCTTGACAAGTGCGTTATACTTATCCAGTTTGAAGGCCGGGGAGTACCGGTCCGCGTGCTTGAGCAGCTTATCCATGCTCCAGTATTCGTAGCGGAACGTGCCGTCCTTCAGCTCGAAATAGGCGTAGTAGCCGATGATCTTGTGGCTCTCGCGCTCCTCATCCGTGTCGTACTTGGCCAGGTTGATGACCGGCTTGCCCGTGCGGCGGGAGCGCCCTTCCAGTTCACCCTCGCGCACCTCCACGCAGTCGATGTCCGCGTAGTAGCCGGTGGACATGGCCAGCTGTATGTAGCCCTTGTACGACATCAGGTAGGTCGCCACACTGCCGTAGGGCACGATGTAGTAGCCGTGTCCGTAGATCAGGCCCATGCCCTCGCCCCGCAGACCGGCGGCGATGATGGTGCCGGGGTCGCAGGCTTTCAGCGCCTCGCTGGCGCTCACCGCGCCGATCAGGGTGCTGGTGAACCGCGCCGCCATCTTGTCGTTCTTCAGCGCCCGCGAGATCATCTGCTGGGTGTTGGGCGCCGTGATCGCCATGCTGAATGTGGGCTTCTTGGTCTGTGCCATCTGCGTAAAGCCCGTCTGATTCTGCGTTTTCATGTTCCTTCTCCTCCCTTACTCCTGCGGCACCGGCATAAACCGGATGCCGTTTTTCTGCATATAGGCTTTCAGTCCGTCCAGCTGCCGCGCCGTTCCGAATACGCGGAAGTCCACCTTGTACTCCGGCTCCTGCACGGCGGGCATCTCGTGTCCGTCCTCGTCCACCAGGTCGTTGACCGGTTTGGACAGTTCGCCCAATGTCTCCACCACGCTCCTGCCGGTCTCGCTTGCTTTCTGCTCGGCCTGTCGCATCGTCTCATCTGCCACACGCTTCGTCTCTTCCAGCGCCTCCGCGTACTTCGCCGCGGCCTCCGCCTCCTTGCGCTTTCGCTCTTCCTCGGCGGCCTTCATGCGGCCCAGTGTCTCGTTCTTCACCAGCACCGCGCTGATGTTCCGGGTGCGGGTGTACTCGTCCAGCAGCGTGGTCTCGAACTCGCTGTGCAGCGCACGGATGGCGTTCAGATCGGCGCGGCAGCGGTCAATGGCGGCGCATACGTCCATCTGTGCCGTGCTCTCGGCATAGGTGGCGTTCAGCCACTTAGGATTAAAGCAGTCATCAAAGGTCAGCCACTCCGTCATGTCGCCCACCACCTGAGCGAAGTACGCAGCCAGCCGGTCCTTCTTCTCCTGCTTCGCCGCCTCCTCCATCGCCTTGATCTGCACGTCCAGCGCACCAGCGGCTTCCTCGCACAGGGCGGTCAGCTCCCTGCACTTAGTCTCAAAGCTGCTGTACGCCTCCAGCGCCGCCGCCTTTGCCATCTTCCGGCTCTCGTCGATGCGGGCGCTCACCTTGCGGATGGAGGCGCGGTACTGCTTACACTGGCTCATGCTCTCCGCCGTCACCGCCATCGTCCGCAGAGGTTCCAGGTTCTCCGTCAGCCATGCCTTCGTTTCCTCGAAGTTGGCCTCGATCTGGAACTGCCGCAGCGGAGCCAGGTCCGTGGTGATGCGAAATTCCGCCGCGCTCATGCCGTCACCTCCGCGTCGTACTTGGTGATGTGCTTCACCCTGTCGGCCCACGCCGGGTCAATGGCGCTCTCCGGCAGGTCCACCTCGGTGATGATGGCCTTCTTCTCCGCGCCCTCGGCGCCGGGTACCAGCACCTTGTCTCCCGGGCGGCAGGGGCAGGTCGGTGAGGAAGGTGTACGCCTGCCCGCCGTAACCGTTCAGCTTCGGCTTGTGATACATTGCCTTTACGATCATTCCTGCTCACCCTCCTTCTTGTTGTCGCTGCTCTCCGCCTTATCGTCAGTAGACTTCTTCCTTGCGCGTTCCAGCCCATCCATCAGCGTTTTGATCTTCATAAGGGTGTAGGCTTCTTCCATTTTGTTTTCGCACACCGCTTTCTTTACCGAGTCCTCCACGCCGCACAGGAAGGAGGCATACTCCAGCGTTTTCACATCGCGGGCTTCTGTCCGACACCCCATGTCCACGCCCTCCTCGATCCTGCGCCCGTATGCCATCATGGCGAAGTCCAGGTTGGTCTCCTCCTGCAGCACCTCTCCGGTCTCGGCGTTGCTCATCGTCAGCTTTAGTTTCATCACTTGCCCTCCTTCTTGGCCGTGCGCTTGCCGCCCCTCTTGGGTGCAGGCTTCTTCTTTGCGGCGGCTTCCTTCTCCGCCTGTGCCGCGGCCCACGCCGCGTCGTCCTCGTCCATCTTCTGCCGGATGCGGCTGTCCTTCTCCGTCACCAGCTTCACGGCGTTCTCCGCCAGCCGTACCAGCAGACCCGCCGTGCCGATGGGCACGCTCTCTCCCACATAGGCGGTGGCCACGCCGTCGTACTTGTCCGCCGCGCCCTCCTTGGGCATCACCGCCGCGCATATCACGCCGCAGGCGTTCCGCACGAATACGCGCTCCTCTCCCGTGTCCATGTCCAGCACGGTCACTCGAATTGCCATTTCATTTCTCCTTTCGTTTTTCGCTTAAAGTCGTAATATTGCCGCCGGGGGTACCCCGTTAAGCACGTTGTTTTTCCAGAAGTGCTCCAGTTTCGGAATGATGTAGTCGATGTCCGTCTGGCACTCTGTTTTCTCAAATTTGTAGAAACGTATCTCACCATCCCCCTCCGCGTTCACCAGCAGCGCCCACACCACGGCGTAGTCATATTCGCCGGTAAACATCTGTTCGCATATCTGCGCGTAGTAGAGGTCGGGTATTTTTCCTCTCCACTTGTCCCAGTCCGCGCGGCTCAGGCAAGTGGCCGTCTTGCTCTCGTAAATACCTCGTCTGCCTGTTTCGCGCTCCACAAGCTCTCCGTCCGGGGTGCAGGTCAGGAAACTGTATCTCCCTGTCTGCCGCACAATCAGGTACGGTTCAAAGCTCAATTCGTACTCCGGGTGCATCAGCCGAAACATGGCTCTCAGCGGTTCTTCCGCCCGGTTGCCGAAGTCGATGCGCTCGTTTCCGGTTATCTCATGTGTCTCCACCGCGCCGATCTTCTCCCGCCACAGCTGCAGCGGCGTCTTGAAGTTGGACACGCCCAAGACAATGCCGCAATCACTTGCGCCCAGCCCACCGCGCCGTCCTTCCAGCCACTCTGCGCGGCTGCCGTATACCGTCCGTTCCGTCACGTTTTCTCACTTCCTCCGTAAACAAAAAGAGCGCCGCCAAGCAGCCCGGTTTTCCGAACCACTCGACGACGCTCCGCCCTTCCCGCCAACTGACTTAGGCGGGGTACGTTATTTGGTTTTCAGCTCGTCCCGCTTCACCGCGACGACCTTTATCCGGTCTTTGAGGGGGATGATCTCTATCCGCTGCCCCTTTGCCAGCGCCATGTTGATGGCGAATACCTGCTCCGCCGTAAGATTTATTCCCGCCATGTTCTCTCCCTTTCCCTTACCTGAAAAGCCCCAGGGCTTTACAGCTTGTCCACACGCCCACCAGGGCGGCTCCCGCGAGAAGAAGCAGCCACAACGAGCCGCCGTTCTCCACTTCTCCGATGATGCCCCACGCCAGAAAGGCACTCACGCCCAGCAGTACCTTCCACTTCCAGTCGCGCCGGCGCTCATTCCGCGTTCTGCTCATCATCGTCCTCCTCTATGTACGGTTCTCCGCACACCGGGCAATACATATCCCGGCGTACCTCCATGCCGTTCTCCCCGTCCAGGTTCTCTTTCCTCTCCCGGACCACCGGCGCGTCGAACTTCACGCCGCATATCCTGCACCGCCAGCTCATAGCGTGATGGCCGACCGCAGGTCGTCTATGGGGATGTGCAGTGCCCGGCAGGCTTTCTGAAGCTCCCGCACCGTGAAGTCCAGCGGGTCTTTCTTCCGCTGCCGCAGCGTCTTGGGGGTCATTCCCAATGCTGCGGCCAACTCCTGCTTCTGCACGCCCTCTGTCTCCATCGCGCCGTACAGCAGCGCCACAATCTTTTGCTCCGTAGGGTTCACCCCCAAGGGCTTCACTCTCGGCATTTTCTCCCCTCCCTGTTGCTTAAAAACCTGTCTACAAAGTACGTCTGCCCCCTACCCGTCACCTTTACGGTCTTGCTGACGGTAACAGAGCCGTCCGACCGGCTGATGGCCGTTTCCTTGATGCTGAAAAGTCCCATTTCCATCGACCGCTGCGTAGGCATATTGTAGTCCGTCCCGCTGCGGCGGATCAGGTAGCCGTTGTCCCGAAGCCATGCAAACAGCCGGTTCTGCCCAATGTTCACGCCGTTCTGCCGCAGCAGCTTCGCCAACTCACCCACGAGGATGGAGGTGTGGGACGCGCTCACGGCATCCGCAAACAGCACCTTTGGCCTGTCTGCTTCGGCCTGACGCTCCAACAGTCTGCGTCTCTGCCGTTCCTCCTTGAGTGTGGTAGCCAGTTGGATGATGTAGTCCGGGTCAGTCAGTGTCCGTTCAATGACCTCCGGTGTCATGTACGCGCCGTTGCGCCGAATGGACGGCAAAACCTCCTCCGTCACCCAGTCTGTGAATTTCTCCGCAGTCGGCAGCTTTGAGCCAAACACGAGCCTGTAAATGTCACTTTCAGGTATAAAAGCCATTTCAATAGTCTTGTCAGCAGACTGCGGGTGAGGTATACGGTGTTTTGCCGTACACCGGCAATGTGAAACAATAGCGTCATTCGGGCGGGCATAGCCCAGCGCTTTCGCGACATCGCTGGCGCAGAAGAGGACTTTGCCATCTCCTTCGATAGTGCGAATACTGCCGAACTCTGGATTGCTGAATACCTGCAGCTCGTTCATTTTCTCCCCTCTCCCTTCATCAGTTCATCCAGCGTACAGCGGTACAGCGCAGACAGCTTGTGCAGAACTGCTACCGAAGGATCAGCCTTGCCTGTCTCATAAAGGCTCACCGCCGAAACGCTTATCCCCAGCAGATCTGCCACCGTTTTCTGCGAATATCCGGCTTTCTTTCTTTGCTCCTTATAACTCAATCTCTCATCTCCCATCAAAAATAATTGAGAAATACTTGACTTTTCCTGAAATTCGCCTTATTATGTGGTTGTCTGTTCAAATAATTTAGCAAATTCCACTTGATTTGGGTGAAGTATCTCTCTATATCCGCTCGATTTCTTTTGCGTATCTTTATATTAACTCAATATTTGCTCAATTTCAAGAGCAATCTACTTCATTTTTCAATGTTTGTAGCAATGCACAATTTTGGAGGTATACTTTTGTGAATGGTGAACTGTTCGTTTACAAGATTTGGCAATTATGCAAAGCCAATGGGCTGACAAAAGCCGAGTTCTATGAAGCTGCCGGCATCACACCGTCGGCAATGGCTCTCTACAAAAAAGGAAAGACCAAGCCATCAATGGACACTCTTCGCGCTATTGCGCGTGTTTTGGAAATAGACGTCTCTTATTTGCTGACCGAACTTTACGGCGACGAAAAAGAGCCCGCTTCCCAAGTGGAAAGCGAACTCGATTCCGCCCTTGTGAAATTGTTGTGTTCCCTTACGCCGACTGAACTGGCGCAGGTGCAGGGCTTTGCCGCAGCGCTGATAGCAGCTCGTAAAGCCTGACCTTTTCCTCCATCGTCAGTGTGGAGACCAGTTCCCTTGCTTCCTGTTCGTTCATTTCTCTGCCCCCTCGTATGTCGTTTTTTGGCGTTTGCTTAATTCAATCGTACTCTATGCGTGCCACGGTGTCTACGTTCATTTTGGGGAATTGCTCCCCAATTTGGGTAATCGTGGTCCTTAGGCCGGTCCATATCCGGGAAATTGTTCTTCAAATATGGACTTTTACGGATGGAATAGTATCCGCAGCGGATGAAATTGTATCCGTTACCGATAGAAAGGGGAAAATCATGTCAGAAATTCAGGAACTTGCGCAGCATATTCAGGACTTCCCTGCCATTGTCCGTAAGTCCAGAATGGACAAGGGCCTCACCAATGAGGAGCTGGCCGAACTCTCCGGTGTCAGCTATTCCGCCGTCTGCAAGGTGCAGTCCGGGGAGCGCGATCCGAAACTATACGATGCCGTTGCCATCATGAAGTCTGTCGGCCTGTCTGCCGATCAGGTTTTTGATATTCAGCAGCCGGACACAACTCCCTCCGCCATGCAGGAACGCATACACAAGCTGGAGCTTGGCAATGCTGTCTCCGCCGGTGATGTAGAGCGACTTACCCAGGTGAATGATATTTACCAGATGCAGTTGGTCGATCTAAAAGAGCAGAATAAGTCTTATCGGCATTGGGCCGTTTTTTCCACCATCTTCTCCGTCGTCTTGTCCGTTTTTCTCATTGCATACCTGTGGTTTGATTTTCGTGTACCAAACGACGGGTTCATTCGGCACGGAGACTTCACCCTTGTTGCGTGGGTGATCGTCCTTCTGCTGGTCATCTCTTTCTGCTATGTCGGTATCACGGCCTACAGGATCGTGAAAAAATCTCCTGCACTCACCAAAGCAGAATAGAACGTCTGTTTGATCGCATTATACATCACAAGAAACATGGTTTCAATGCACACTATTCACAAGTTTCTTGTAATTTTTTGTTGAAAAAAGAAAAAGCCGCCCAACTGGACGGCTTTTCCATATAGGCACATTCCCTCTCAACACCATCACGAGTCTCAAAGAAAGGAGCCTACCTCAGTAGGATAACACGAGTATATTCAAATGTCAACGAAATGCAAGTCCTGCAAGCGCGAAGTCCCCGACAACGCCACTTTCTGCCCCTGGTGCGGCCAGAAGCAGGTGCGGGAGCGTAAAAAGGACGGCGTTATCAAAGTACCCGAGCCAACGCAGCTTCCCTCCGGCAGCTGGCGCATATATCTCCGTGCCGAGCAGCAGTCTGTCACCGAACCTACCAAAGATCGCTGCATCGCAAAGGCAAAAGCCATCCGCGCCGGCTTTGTGGAGCAGCAGAAAAAAGCCAAGGATCAGCCGCTTCTGCTCTCTGATGCCATTGAAAATTATATCACGCGCCGTGCCCTTCTCTCCCCCAACACTATCCGCGGCTACCGTATCTATCAGAAAAACCGCTTCAAGTCCTGCCAGGGCATCAACATACGTGAGCCGGTGGACTGGCAGTCGTATATAAACGAGGAGGCCGCGCTCTGCGCTCCAAAAACGCTGAAGAACGCCTGGGGGTTTATCAAGTCCGTCTTGGAGGAAAACAGTGTCGCCGTTCCAAAGGTAACGCTTCCAAAGCTCCCTGTTTCTGAGCATAAGTGGCTCACGCCGGAGCAGATCATCGTATTCTGCAAAGCCATCGAGGGCAAGTCCTTTGAAAAGGAAGCGCTTTTCGCCCTCCACAGCCTGCGCCGCGGAGAACTGCTGGCCCTCAAATGGGACGACATAGATTTTAAGTCCGATTCCTTCCGCGTTCATGCCGTCATCGCGCAGAACGAAAAGAACGAGTATGTGGAGAAGATAACACCCAAAACCAAAAAGTCCAATCGTGTCGTCCCCTTTATGATCCCCCGCCTACGCCAGCTCCTCAAGGATGAAAATGGTCCCAAGGGCAAGCGTGTGTCGTACCAGCCGCCAAACGGGCTCTGGCGCAAGATCAACGATGTCTGCGAAGCAAACGGACTTCCCAAGGTGGGGGTACATGGTCTGCGCCATAGTTTCGCATCCCTGGCCTACAGTCTCGGCTTCAAGGAGGAGGAATGTATGCGTATCGGCGGCTGGTCAGATTACAAGGTCATGCACGAAATATATACTCACCTCGCCGCCCGCGACTTAAATGCCCGCGTCAGGGAGATGGAGAATTTCTACAAAGAAAATCTGTGACCGTCTCAGGTCCGTTTTTCGTGTGTAAATCCGTGTGTAAAAACGCAGGAAAACCCCGTTCCAGAGCGCACCAAAAAAGCAGCAAACGAACCGATAAGTTTTATGCCAAAAATGTGCAAACCCCTTGAAACAACAAGAAATCCCGCAGTCTCAACGACTGCGGGATTTCCCTTCACTTGGCAGCGGGAGAAGGATTCGAACGCTCACTTTTCCTTATAAACCCGCTGTGCCACAACGCTTCTGTAATCCGTGTGCATTTTTGTGTGTAAAAATCACTCCTCACACCACCACACCGTTTCCCTTCTGGCTCCCGCCACGGAGGCCTCCTCATGAGTCATCAGTATGTCAACGTGTTTGCCTATTACGCCCACATCCAGCGCGATGTATGTCTTGTCTCCGATGATGACTGTGCTACCGGTCGGTATCACGTCCGGGTCGGTCGCCACGCAGGAGCCGGGGTACACCCACTGGCCGCTGGCGGTCAGCACCCTGCCGAACTCGTCCTGGTTCATGTGTGCGTACTTCTCAACGCAGTCGGCGCAGTAGCCGGTGATGATACAGTCCTCCAGCACGTTGCTCTTGGCCTTGATGGCTTCCAGTATGCGTTCTGACTCATCGGGATCTTCTCCTACGATTATTGTATCATGGCTGTCAACTTCTTCGCCCCATTCCACCCGCAGGACCGTATGCGGCGTGTCCACACTGGCTCTCCACGGAGCGATCAGCGCGAAGATCAGCAGCGCCAGCATCATGAACTCCAGCAGGAAGTGTGTCTGTTCCCGCCGCACCACACGTCGGTACTCTGCCCGCATGGCTACGAACGGTCCGGGGCATAAACCGAACTCCCCTGCGCGGGCAATGTTCTCGCTCATTGTTTTATAGACTATCTGTTCCCTTCTTGTCATTGGTCTCCTTCTCCTCATACAGCGGACACCCGCAGTTCACAAAGTCGGCACAGTGGGGACTGTCTCCATTGAAACACGCCCACGTCCATTCCTCGTGCCACTTACAGCCGACGCAGCATTTGCTTTTCATGTCCTCATCTTCTTACTCAGTCTGTTCCAGTTTGCCGTAGCAGCACTCTGGCTCCACCCAGACAGGGTAAAGCCGCAGCTCGCACAGCGGACGTAATACCGCTCTGGCACATGAACGCCGATCTTGCGCTCCCCACTGTCTCTTCCGCAGTGGGGACATACCTCCACTTTGCCGCTGGGTTTTCTGTTGTACTGATTCATCTTCTTATCCAGCCCCTTCGCCCGCAGCGTCCTGCCGTTCATGGTGTACTGCCGCAACCGCAGCAGGACACTTTCCTCGTGGCAGCGGTCGCAGTAGCCGCGCATCACCTTGTCCTTCATGGGGCTTATCTGCTGCTCATGGGTCAAGTACACGATGTACTCCGCCTCCATCTCCTTGATACACTTGGGGCATAGCTTGGCAGTGCAGACTTTCCAAATGGCCTTATCCATTGCACCGGTCATCTTATCGCAACGGGACTATTACGCAGCCACTCCGCCATTTCGTTGACAGTGCGGATTGTGTCGTCGGAAACATCAGGGAAATCAGGTTTCATGGCTATGATGTGCTTCCCGATGTACTTCGCGTAGTCAAACTCCAACCGTGCGCCCGCGCTTTCTTCCCATCCGCTCTGGAAAAAGACAATGTCCGCGCTCTCCAGCATGGCAAAGCAAATACGCATATAGTCTGCCGGCTTCATCCCCTCCGGCAAATCCGCAGGGTTCAGGACGGTGTGCCTTTCCCCCTGAAGCATTTCTTCTGTGGCCCGGAACTGCGCCTTATAACGCCGGTTGCCGGTGATCTTCCCTGCTATGTAGATTTTCATTTCTCTGTTTTCTCCTCCAGTTTGTCCAGCGCCTTTCCGATGAGCTTCCAGCGGTCAATGCCAATGTCCCGTGCCTCCAGTAGTCCATACCGAATGACGTCTGGAGATACGCGCCCTCCCGTTGCATCCGACACCCGCTGCGCCCATCTCAGGCCGGTCCTGTTCTTGTATTGCTCCAGCCGTGCGTATGTCTGCCGTTTGATCTCAGCCTGTCCGCCCTTCGGCTTAAAGCCGCCGGTGATCGGACCGGGACTTGCATCCTCGGCGTTTGCCCCGCTCTCCTGCGCAGACGCTTCAGATGTGTTCGGAACTTCCGCTTTCTCCGGGTACATCAGTTTGCCCAGGACCTCAGCAGCCTTGTCAGGCTCAGGCGTGTCCTCTGTCTTTTCTTCCTTGCCCAGCGGCACTACCTCCACAACGGGGAGACCCTGTGCGGGTTCGGCCGTAGAAGGTTTTCCTATGTGCTCTTCGTCAAGCACCCCCGCCCTTACCAGCGCCTCCGTCAGTGTGCGCGACGGCTCATACAGCACCGGGAGTTCCTCCACGGAGTAGGAGATCACCTCATCCGGCAGCACCAACACCCCGTAGGAGAGCCCTCTCAGGATGTACCTGGTCATCGCCACAGCATCTCCCACGCCGCCCTTCACGCGGGCGATCAGCACTTTCCTCTCTGTCATTTCTGCTTCTCCTTTCGCAGTTCATTTACAGCGTATACAAGCTCATTGATCTTGCGCTTTTCGGGAGTGTCCATCCAGCTTTCGGGCAGGAACTCGATCTCTTTCACCTTTTGTGCTTTTTGCATTTCACTTGCGTTCTCCCACCGTCCGATGCGCTTATAGCCCTTGAAGCCGTTTTCCGCCTCGTACTTGGTGATGCAGTCCTCCTCACCGTCCGTAAAATGTACGATCGGCTCATAGAACCCACGCTCCCGGCATTTCTCACACCGGCAGATGCCTTTGACGTACCCCACCCGGCCATCCGAGGTCTCCACATAGTCTCCCTCGTGCAGGCTTCCCAGCACCATCATCAGTTTCGTGGAGCTCATCTTGTCGAGCTCATCCTTTTCCGCATATCCGCAATCTCTGACCGCTCTTAGCCACGCAAAGTCGTACTTGCCAATGCGAGTAAAATTCCGCGGCAGATCCTCTATATTGCCACTCCAGCCCGTCTGCGTCCCATCGTCCCACTTGAAAATGAAGCTGTGAAGCCGCCCTGGCCTCTGGTAAGAAAACACATATCCGGTAAGCGTTTTAGATGATGTGCCATCGGCATGTTCCAACCTCACATAATCTCCCACGTGAAATGTGTATATCATTTCTGCTCCTCCACATAGCACCAGCTTTGGGGCGGGCGGTTCAGTGGCCGCCTCCACTCGCAGTCAAATTCGTATTCGCCGTTTACGTCTGCGACTTGATCGTATGGGCAATCTCCGCAGAGTTCTTTCTCACAGTATTTCTCAGGCGGGAACCAAAACTCGCTCAGCTCCTTCGGCGTGTCGTAGATCTTCAGGTCGGCAATGTGCCAGCCGTAAAGTATCTTGTCTTTAGCATACTTTTCCGTGTCAAATCCATCCATACAGGCAGCCATGCAAAAAATCGGGTTGGTATTCCGCGGTGAGCCTATCCAAAACCCATCGCAGGTAAACTCGCCGATGACCTTGCCCCACGACACGCGCAGCCTGCGTGCGTCTCTGCCTTGCGTGCAATAGATATAGCACTTGAACGGATTTTTCAGCTTTTTGGGGCGGGTCTTTCTGACCTCGATGGTCTTTTCGCCTCTGGCAATCTTCTCGCACCACTTCGGGCGAATGCTTATCATCACGGCCTTGCTCATTTCTCTTCCTCCCGCTTCAATATCCCCATGTCAACGCACAGGTCGATCAGTTTGTCGTCGTTCAGCTCTACGGCACGCTTCGCAATTTCTGTGAGATAGCCGTTCAGCAGCGTAAGCCCGATCCCTATTCCAAAGGCGTTTTCTCTTGCCGCCCGGCTCCTGCTTGCACTCACCGTCCTGTCGATCTCCTCGACCAAGTTGTTGTAGTCCATTTTCACTCTCATGCCCGTTCTCCTTTCATTCCACTCTCCGGCTTCGCCAACGGGTTATACACCCCGCCGCCTACCAGCACCCGCGCGACCGGCGTTCCTGTGCCCGCCCTGATCGGCTGCGCTTTTGCTTCAAAAATCATGTCCAGTCCTCCATCATCCTTGCCATCCTCATATCCAGCGGTTCCCCGCGGAACTTTATCTCCGGCGCAAAGGTCATCATGCGCTTTGGCCTGTTGCTCACGCGCATCTTGTAGCTCTTTTCAAATTCTCTCGCATACCATTTCCAGAAGATATACCCGTAAGGATTTCCTTCGTTGTGGCTCTGCAGCGCAAGCAAATGGCACATTCTCCGGTTCCATATAACGGCGACATCACCATCTCGCGGTGCAGGAATATACGCCGCCGGTTCCCAGCCGTATAACCGCTTGGTGTGCAAGTGCCACGCCTCAGTAAAAATCAGGCGGCTCATACCGCCCATGCCGGTTGTGTAATAATCTCTCAGGTTCTCGGTCAGCCTACGGTTTATAGATGACATATCATCTCACCTCCAAGTGCTCGCGCCTGAAGCAACTTCCACCAGATCTGTTCGTCAAGGCGGTAGTCACCTTCGGCTTGAACTCCATAGGCATCACCCGCGGCTCTGCTCCGCCTATATCGCGCACATCTGCAAGGCCATCAAGGAACTTGTGTACGGTCTGCATGAAGAACACCGCCGCGATCTGTTGCCCCTCGGTAAAGCTCCCCGGCTTCGCGCCAAGAACGAACTTGCACCAGGTATAAACCTCGTCAACGCCGTACTGCTTCGCCCTCAGTTTGAGGGCTTTCAGTGCCTTTTGAACTTCATTGAAAAGCGCACTCTTCTCCGCATATCCAGTGTCCATCTCAATACCTCACTCCGATGTAGTCCAGCACCCGCGCATAGCCGAGGCCGTCTTTCGTGGGCTTCCACAGCCCGTCTGTGTCAAACGCCCCGCCGCCGATGCAGAACGCATAGTGCTTCGGGTGCGTCAGTTTCATGCGTTCAAAGCGGTTGACGCCTTTCTCGAGATGACTTCCAAATCCACAGAACATACAGCCTGTGCGTTGGCATCCTGTGCAGTGCAGCTTGCAGTCGATCAGCGTCGCATCGTAGTCGTTCTCGCCGTCGCTGGCCACGATGTCGCCGTACACGCTGGCGTAGGGGAGTTGACGCTCCACGATAAATCGCAGCACATCCTGCTCCGTCCAGAAACTCATGGGCTTAGATAAGGGACGCCTTCCTTCAAAGGCGTTGCAGCCGGTTTCGCGCCATATTTGCATCCGCAGAAGACTTTCCTCCGTCATTGTTGCCGTCATGGGCTTGACATCCGCTCGGTGCTCATAGCTCTTTGACGGTGACTTTTTCATAATTTCACAGCACCTGTCTGATATGAGAAATGGAGCCGAAAGCAAATACTCCCACTTTTCACAGTTGTACATACTCTTTTCCCCATCGGCGCGTAAGACTTCCCCACGCAATAGCTTCATACTTCGGCTATCTGGTGAACGCCGCGCGGTTTCTATCCGGTGCGCTACGTCTTTACCGATGATGCTGTACCCGTACTTCGCCACCACCTGCCGAATGTTCATCTTCGGACGCAGGCGTACAAGATTGACAGTCACGCGGGGAAACTCCTTCCGAAGCCACGCGGCGTACTCATTGACAAACTTCTGTATCTCCGGGTACTCCAGACCCGTGTTCACAAACACCAGGTTCAGCGGCCATATCGGTGTCCTGTAGCTTGCCAGATACCGTGCTGCCAGATACGCCAGCACCGTGCTGTCCTTGCCGCCGGATAAGCTGACATAGCACTGCCCGCCCCATGCGGTGTACCACTCGTCCAGCTTTTCGTAGGTCAGTATCTCCTTGTCCTGCACGTCCAGCGCCATCAGTTTCTTTGCCGCTTCATTTGTCAGCGGCTGGTTCATCCGTCCCATGTCTGCTTTCTCCCACTCCCATCACAGGCAGAACTGTAGGTAGTCCTGCAAAGTCTGCTTCGCACGGTTTACGCTCCGGCTGACCGTTGACTCTTATTTACATCGTGCAGCGCCGCGACCTCCGTTACCGTCATGCCGCCCTCGTACATCTCACTCAGGTACACCCACTGTTCGTCCGTCAGCTTCAGTGCCGCTTTCGGGAAGTGCCGCCGCAGACGAAGAAGTGCACCAATGTTCGCGTCCCTGTCCAGCAGCATTTCATTGACCTTGCCTTCCAGGACTTCATCCAGCAGCACGTCCATCGCCGTCGCACCCATCTTTCGTATGGTCATTGAAACACCCTCCCTATACTTCGTCACCCCAGCAGTCCCAGCCGTCTGCCTGTTGGCGGGCAAACAGTTCGATGCGGGGTATATCTCCCATCAGTTCCACGATCCGGTCTCTCACCTCATCCGGCTTCCTGCTGTGCTCCCGCACGTGGCTCAGCACCACACTGTGTACGCTCTTACTCACGCGCTTCGGCTTGCCCCTTGTCGCCAGCAGGCACAGCTCCGCGTTGGCCCGGGTCCAGAAGCCAAGTCCCCCAAAACAGCCCGTCCGACTTCCTGTTCTGCTTTACCCATGTAAACGCACAGGTCTTGTAGGTAAATCCCCACTTACGGATTAGCTCCAAGCCT
>CYGL01000448.1_pt1 | contig 16827 bp, 21 predicted proteins | sample 485531 | NCBI WGS metagenome assembly CYGL01 (sample SAMEA3497897, study PRJEB9818) | human gut metagenome | reverse complement strand
CTAAAAATACTAAGTTTTAAGTTTTCAATATCTGAGTATGTTGCGAATGTTACTTTTTCATTTACAAATAATTTCATTTTATCAACACCACTTTGTGTATATAATGCGATGCAGATTCCTTGTATTGTATTAAGAACATCACCATAGGTTAATACTGTACCTGTGTAATCAATGACATCTAATTGTAGACCACTATCATTTGAGAATGTTAGGTATTTACCTTTAGCCGGTGCTCTTAGAAAACCGAAACTGTCGTCTTCTGATTTATTTGATACGTAGTCACTAAAACCATTACCATTTGTTTTTAAACCAGATAAACCATTAATTTGGTTATTTCTAAATATAATAGATGTATTAGTAATTGGCTTAACTAGATATAAATTTTCACTAGTCTCATATGCTTTTTTCTCAAATACAACATTGTCCATAACGTATATTTCTGAAGCATAAACATTTGAGTTAATAAGCCCAGTCTCTTCTGGAAGTGTGTGTTTATCTAATAATTCAAATTTATTTCCAATAAAAGAAACAGAAATGTTAGAACATTCAAACGTTGTACTTCCATTTGTACATTCTTGAATATAGTTACCTTGAATAAGTGTATTAAAACATTTAATTGTATTTTTAGAATCATTGTAGAAATGGTTGTTACTTATGTTCCATCCACTAAATTCATTACTGATTGCTTGTTCACATCGAGCAAAAACATTTTGTGTAAGATAGCAGTCGGAAGCATGACTATAAACTCCAATGTTACCAACTTTAAATACACAATTGTTAATTCTGTTTTCACCTGCCCAGTTTTCGGGATTTGCTCCAATGATAATAGCGTTGTTAAACTGATTAAAATAGCAACTGTCAAACGTTGTATAGAATGTGTCAAGTTTAATTAAGTCTGTTTGATATGATTTATTGTAACCATTTCCAATAAATGATACACCAATAAAAGTACATCCACTTATTTTAGATAATCTTAGTGAGCAGTTGTCAAAATATAACCCACCTAATATATCATCAAAGGTCTGAACATCAGTTATTAAAGTGTTAGATGGGTTATTACCAATGATTGTCAATCCACCTTCTGAAAATTCGATATTTGATTTAATATAATATTTATTTGGTAACAACATAATCTTATGTTTTGAAAGACAATTCTTATAACATTCAAGTATATAAGGAGCATCATCATCAATTCCATTACATTTTGCTCCAAACATTTCTGGTGTTAAATAACCACTAAACTGAATTCCAAATAGTTTATCCAATGTTCCATCTTTAGCCATTTCATCCAGCTTTTTATCAACATTTTGTTGAACATCTAAATCAAGAAAATAGTTATTGACATAGTCGAAAAGCTTTTTCATATCTTTTTGTAACATATTATTGTTGTCTGTCAAGTTATTGACATAATACAATAATTTTGCAAGCAAGTCAGTGTATGATAAGGAATCGTCATACACTGCTGGTAGATTTTGTTGTACCCATGCTTTAAAAGGATATAAAGCTACGTATTCTTCATGTGTTAAAGCCATATTATTCTCCTTCCACTAAGTTTGTCATAGCACCTGTAATGGTGTCTTTAATGTTCTTTTTATGTGCGTCCATTGCAGTATCAATTTTAGTTGATACAGTGTTAATTTTACCTTGCAATGTTGAGGTAGTTGAATTAAGATTCTGTTGTACCTCATCAATTTTACTATCTAGAATTTGTTCTGAATCTTCAATAGCCTTTGTATATTCTGTTGTAATTTCTGTTTTAGCACTATTGATAGCCTTCGTATATTCTGTTGTAATTTCTGTTTTAGCACTATTGATAGCATTGTTGATATCTTCTTGACTTGGGAATGTCATATTTAAAAGTTTGTTTAATTCATCAATAATAACTTGAATATCTGTTTCAAAAAAATCATTGTTTGTAATTAAGTCGTCTAAATATTTCAATAAATCAGTAAGAAGTTCTGTATATGAGTTTTCTGTAACTGTAGGGAGTTTATTAGTCGCCCATGTTTTAATAGACAGAATTTTTTTATATGCACTAGCTGATATTGTCATGTAAAAACCACCTTTCTTTATATTAATTATACCATATTTAGTACCAAAGTTTAAGTGTTAATTTACTTTTAAAATCATCAATAAAAATCTGCTTTATATTAGCAAAACTTTCTCGATATTCCTTCAACATTCTGGAATATGTGATACCACTGAATCCACTAATTGTTTCAGTACCAGTTGTGTTATTTGTGAAGGTTGTTGCACTTTTACTATTGCTCGTTCCTTCATTTGAATCTTTAGTAGCATTTGTTAAATAGTCTCCATTTTCAAGGCCTTCGATACTACCTTGTGGAGTGTCACTAAACATGTTCCATCCGACCGAAGAACTGCTGGATTCATTGTTTCCTACATTAAGCCCTTTTTCATTTCCCTGCGTAGCACGTTTAAGATTATAGTTTATGAATGGGTCAATGATTGAATCTAAAGACTTGAACATTTTAGAATAATAGTCCATATTTGTTTTCATCCAAGTCCTTAACTTCAAGTGCCATAAACCATATGTTTCATAGTTGATTTCATCCATTAGGATTGACTCTAGAATCCATTTTTCAAAGTCAGCCTTTTGCGTAGGGTCATAGAATGGATAGTCAAAATCAAATATTTTAGTACGTGCTATTTCAATTGCTTCATCCAGTGTGGATAAACCAACGCTTTCAGTTCTTCCACTTAGTGATTCTACAATAGTTTTTACTTGAATTGTATACTTAGCCATTCTATTCATCCCCTTCTACTGGTTGTCCTAAAATACCTTCCGTTTCAAGTCTTGAAGCTTGCGTTAAGATATTTTCGTTGACTTCCACTGTAATATTTAATCCCTTCATCTTGTTATATTCATCTAAAGCATTTTTACGAGACTGTAATTTGTTGACTAGAATATTGTTCGTATCACCCATACTGTTTCGTGCTTCGTCCTGTACAAGTCTTTCTTTCTTTGCAATATTCATGTTACGAATGCCAATTTCAGTCAAAGCTTCATGCCACAAATCTTTTTTCATATCTTGAATCTTATCTGCAATGAAGGGAGCATCTGTTTTTAATACTTGGAACTCTTTTAAGTCTAGTGACTTTGTACCGAAAATAATAGGCACGTTACCATCATACTGCGCATAGATATTTAGCCATGTCTGCCTATCTTCTTCGTTAGTAAGAATAGCTAAAGGGGTCTTTTGCGCATTCATGTTAACGTTGATAACATTATCCCACTCCCATAATCTTTGTGCATAATAATTGATTGTATCAATCGTAGGCATGTGTGAAAATTTATCCCACATGATAACAGAATCTTTGTTCGTTAAGTTTCTATTATATCCACCATATGCCCAAGCATGACGCTTATTTGGAATACCATATATATTCAATGAGCCATTGTAATTCCACATAGTAGCAATATGTCCACTATCTGCTTCATCCACTTTAAAATCTGGGTCCTCACTCAATAATACCGAGCCTTGAGCAATTAAAACCAATTCCATAAATCTTGGGTCAATCGTATCTGGCAAATTGTCATATTTGAATAATGCCAGTGTTAAGTCTAGAAGCTGAACCCAGTACTTGTTATATGTCCATTTGTTTAGGCCAAGACTTGAAAAGAAGTTTCTATTATGGATATTAGGCATATTCCATGTATTCTGTAACTTGTATGGTTTACATCTGTTCTTCTTTCCCATGCGTTTACCTCACTTTCTATACCATTATTATACCATAAATAGACTAAAAGTGATACGCATAACACGCACCACTTTTAGATAGTAAATCAAGACTGAAATAAGTAATAGGAGGACCTACCAATTAGGACCATATTTATTATCGCATTAAACTGGTCTATTGTCTAGACTGTAATTACCAATTGAGTCAAGATTCTTCCAGAATGTGATACCATTGTCATGAACTGCGTTGATTTGACTAACTAATGAAGAAGGTAGACTAGCTTTTACATCACATCCTACTGTCTTAACATAGTTCCAGTTTGGCCTTGCCTTGATATTAGGTACTGCAATGATATTCTGCTTATATCCATATTTATCAAAGTAATCATCAATAATTTTAGAATACTGAACTTGAGGACACATACATTCTAAACGAATCGTATTCAAGTCTCTTGAACTGTTCCATGTAACAGAAAGATTTCCTACTGCTCTTTGTCCTCTTACTTTGTGGTCTTCTTTTTGAGCTAGTAATCCAGCAATAGCACTTAGTCCACCTATTCCAAGCGTTGAGTTATTTTGAAGTCCACCCATGCTTGAGTTTCCTAATGATGAATAGTCTGCCCCACTTGTTGAAATAAAAGTGCTTTGCGCACCAGAAAAAGCATTTGAAACACCTGCATATGCACCACCTAATGTACCGGCAAATCCAGCAATAGCACTACCACTTGCTCCAAGCATTTGTAAAGTCCTTGAGTTAGCAGTCTGAGCAAGCCAAGCTTTATAAGTATCTGTTACATAGCATCCTTTAGGGAAGTCAGTTACTGATATTCCCTCGTCATAATTCAAATTTACACCATCATAAAATTGAGGGTATACGTAACCTTGTGGGTTAGGTAATCTTGTACATGAACTTTGGAAAGTACATTTATCAAGATGTGTTTGATTATCACCTTTAAATAATTCAAAGCGATAATCAATACTGTTTCCAGACATATTAGTCAACCTCAAGTAAGTAAATGGATATGTATATAACTTTTTATTCCTTGGTACATACCCACGTAAATTTCCTACTACTTCTGGTTTGTTAATTTGTGTGGTAGCAGTTGTGCTATTGCCTATAACTTTGATAGAGTCACCACTAAATGCTTTTGGAATTGTATATGTATCTATAATACCATCTGTTTTTCCGTCTTGAGCATTTGTAAAAAATTTGTTCCAGTCGCTTAAATTATCAAACTTATACACAAACCCACCAATCGTTATACCATCAACTTTTGATACAATGTCAATATCACCAGCACTTGGTTCAATCGTGTTTCCCTCGTGGTCTAATGTTGTTGCAACTGCTGGAACTAATTCTTTAAATTCTTCAATATCTTGCCAATAGTTTACTTCATATACACCAGTCTCAAGTCCCTCATCTATAATATTATCACCAGCAGCATCTGTGACAGAATGTTGCCTTTCAATAAAACATCTAGAATACGTAAAATCAAAATAATAAGTCTGTATAACATCCAGAATGAAGGAAACTTCCCATGTTACATTGTTAACCCATGTTACATCAGTCACGAAAGCATAGAACCATTTGTCTTCATAACTGGTATTCTTAAACATCATATACGTAGCTTGTTGCATAAGCAACCCTTGAGTGGATTCTAGTCTGATAGTTCCTTGTTGTTTGTTTTTTCCGACATACGTACATCTATCCCATTGTCCTAATTTATGAGCGTACATATCATTATATTGAGCCGTAGCATTATCATAATCCACCGTATTTTCATAGGTTGGTGTTAGTGATATATTCTTTAAAAGTACCACTGTACTATTTGGAACAACATAAGCCATATATATTTTACCTCCTTATTTAAAATAAAAGGTGGGAGCACCCACCTTTCTATATACTACGCAACTGTGATAGTCGCTTCGCCAGATTTCTCTGGGTCTCCGTTTGAAACTGCCTTGACAGTATATGCTTGAGCCGTGGCATTATTGCCAATAGTAAGAACACCAGTCTTTTCATTGATTGCTACATCAACTCCATCACCAGATACTTCCCAGTGCACTGTCTTGTCTGCAAAGTCAGAAGCCGTAACAGTCGCTTTCATAGTCAAGCTTGAGCCTTTTGGCATTGTTGCTTCACTAGGTGCAACGGCAACGCTTGTTACTGTAGGTTCTGTTTCCACGTACATAATAGCATTTGCAAAGTAACCACTGGCATATACTTTCCATACGTGTAGCCAGTTGTTTTCGTATAAACCTTGCTGGTTTCGTCTCATGTCGAAGTATTGTTCAACATCAAACACCATGAAGAAGTCTTTGTCGACTGTAACTAATGGCACTTCCTTCAACTTAGCCAACTGTTCTGTCGTTGGTCTGATATAGCTTGGTTCATCTGCAAAGATGATATCCAATCGAGCCAACTCATCAGGTGTAAATGAAAAATCGTCTAGCACAATATAACGGCCACTGAATTGTACATAATCTACATTAAATGCTTTTGCTAAAACTTCAACTCCAGATTGAGCATCGAATGCACTTGTTACAAATACATACTGGTCATTTTTTAACGCATAATTCAATACACCAGCACTGTTGTATTTTCGTGAAGGTGTCATCAACAAGTTAGAAACTGTCTTGACTGCCGTAATCAACTGCTCACTTGTAGCATTTGTTGGAATGATTTGTTTATACATTGTACCATTTAGTAATCTTTGAACTAAAATGTACTTCATTGATAAACGTTCATCGTATTCCATAGCAGTGTACATTGCATCAATGATACCCGTAATCAAGTTAACTACACCAGTACTTGAAGTAAATGCTTGTCGTAAAGTAACTTGTTCAATAGTCTGCTTGTAGTAGATTTGAGAGTTAATTCTGTAAAGCATTGCTTCCACATCTGGCTTTACACGTTTTTCAACTTGAGTTTCTGCCAGTTCTGGATTATAACTGAAAGGTTCACAAATATTGATAAAGATATCTTCAATAACCTCACCATATTCTAAACGCCCACGTTTCAAGTTGGACCAAGGGTTCTGATATGATTTAGAAGAAATAATTTCCAAACCAATACGGTTTAATAATTCACTTAGGAATGCATTCTGCCATCCTGCATTTGACATAATCGCTTGGCCAAAAGCACGAATACTCATTAATGAATCTTCATTTGTAGCAGTCACACCGTCTGCCATTTCATCACCAGCACTTAAAACGTGTGGTGTTGCAGCTTCAAAATCACCGCCAACGCTTTCACGAATAGTATTTAAAATCTGAGGGGTTTTAGCAGTCAGTTTTTTGTTTTCGCTTTTAACTGTCATAATTTTCTCCTTTCTTACCAATCCAATGTTGATAATCTTTTACATATCTATTATAGCATATTTCTACTCAGTTTTAAACAAATCTTCATAAGATAATTTATTATCTTCCGTTTCGCCTTCTTCATTTTGTTCATCATGGACATCTTTATGGGAGGGGTTATTATCCACACCACCCAAGAATCGCTCACGATATTTCTGTTTAAATTCCTTTAAATCTGTCTGAGCTTGTGTTAATGCCTGCTTTGTCGTTTCTAACTCATCATTGTTTGAATCTCCCATTGAATCTGAAATATCTTCCAATAATGAAATTTGTTCATCAGTAGCATTTGCTCCAAACATTTCATTTACCTTTTTAATTAAATCTTCTTTACTTAGTTTTGCCATTTTCTTTTCCTCCTTTTAGAATGGTCTACCCATATAATATATCCATTTTGATTTTTTCTTTTCTGGTTCTGGTTCACTACTTCCAGGTAGCACTGGTGTCCAATCTTTTAAATATTGATACCATTGTTCGGCCTGCGTTCCTCTTATCGGCTGGTTGGGGTCTGCCGGCCTTTCATAGTTGGCCAGAAACTCGATTGCCAAGTCATATGGTTTTCCTTTACTTTGTGTAAATTCCTTGAAGCTTTCTGGATATGCACTTGTAGCTATCCACTGGGTATTTGTAGCAACTTCATAATTCATTCTTGCACATTCACCTTCACCAAAATTCTGTATCAAGAATCCATTCTCACGTAGCCAGTCAAGAACCTTTGTGTATGGTGTCCACTGTACTAGTCCATAACCTTGACTTTCAGTAGGTATTCCATATGGTGTATCGTTCTGCCAGCGACAAGGACTGATAGTACTTTCACTTTGCATATTTCCAAGAACTCCGCAACACGCATTCAATGTCCATCCATATAATATATTCATTGTCCCATAGAAACATTTTGCGTTGTTTTTCATTTCATCTTCCGTCAATGGTCTTGACGGTTCGGTCAAACTTGTATTTGTAATCACCCATTCCAATGATGAATAGCTTGGTTTACCTTTTTTGAAAATCTGGAATGTTCTACCCAGTGTTTCTGTAAAGTTTGTATCATTACCATAAAAGACAAGATTTGGCTCTACATTTCCTTGAAGTTTAAAACACTGGTTTCCGTATTGAGCACAAACCATACCACTATCCACAATGGTTGCTCCTTGAGTAAAGCTTGTCTCAATATGTACGTGAGCAGGAACTCCCCCTGCCGTCCCAGTATGATAAATAGTTTCACCTTGTTTATAAGAATCTTTTGAAGGTGGGTTGTTGTCATGCGTAAAACTAAACACGGCAATTCTTAACCCACTTGGTGTCCATACCTTTTTGTCTGACTGATATACAATGTCATTTGTAACACTTCCCATTCTATGAATGACATGACAATCACATGGGGCATACAATGTTTGAGGTGCTGGCCCACAATCAATCGCATACGAACAACAGTGACTATAATCATCTGGACCCCATTGAGCAATATTACAAGTTCCCAGTGGAAACAAGCATACTTGATATCCCTTATAGCTTAGTTTCTCATTTGGCTTCATTTTCAATACCTACATAGTATTCAAGCATCTTATAGAAGCGTTCATACTTATCCTTGTATTCTTCCTTATCTTTCATAAGACTTAAGCAATGAGTGTAGAAGTCAATTCTCCACTCAATACTCTTGTCTGAAGGGTAGCCATTTGGGATATCTTCTGGCTTTCTGATATTGTAAATTTCTTTGAAATTACACAATTTCTGCCCACTTTTCTTTTCCATAAATCTCACTACCACTTACGGCTACAAAGTTCGTGTTTCCACTTGCACCAGTATAGCATACATATCTGTGGCCATTGCCAACCCATTTACCCCAGTAGTGAACTGTATCACCTTTGTTGTACTGAGCTACGACTCTACCACATACTGGATTCTGTTTTCTTACGTTTACACAATCAACAAAAAACTTAGCCGTACCATTTTCCAGAATAACATCCTTCATATTGAATACTGAATTGACTGGTTCTTCATCCAATACCACATCTGGCACTAGATATCCTAGAAAAGTCATTCCACAATACCCATTTGGGTTTCCTTCTACATAGTCAAATAGATTTCCACCATAGTTTGATTGACTCCATGCAACTGTATACGTGTCAATGATATCTTCACACACTGCCACATGGCCATATTCACCATAAGACCAAATCATTAAAGCACCTTTGCTAGCATACTTGCTTGGCTTGAGTCTTGAGTTGTGTGTCGTCCATAAGTCTTGAGCACCATGAATACGTGTATACCCATCAATAGGAATCACTTCTCCAAGAATCTCAGAAAGTCTGGCCGTAGCATACGTGAAGCAGTTTGGCATATTTACTCTAGTTCGTTGAACTGCATATTTCATCCACTCAGAGTCCATAAGTCCTTGGATATTTGTTCTTTTATAAAACATTATTTTTCCTCCCCTTGATATCCAATCAATTCTTTCAGTTTTTCCAGTGAAATATCTGGATTGATTTTATGAATGTTTTCCCAGATACTCACAATTTCAGTACCAATCGCATATGCGCAAATAATAGGCAATAAGTTTTCTGCATATGGTAATGTAATATATTTCTGAGCGTAACCAACAATAATACCAAATACATACATACAGATAAACCCCGCTTTTTTGAAAAGCCCATCTCTTAACTTACTTGACTGAATCCCTTCACCACTTTTTAGTGCACCTAAAATTCCAGTCACTAAATCAAAACCATTAAACATCATAGCAATTTTAATTAGCACCATGACTACACCTCCTAACTTTATACCATTATTATATCATAAAAGTATGGTATAATTATAGTAGAAAGGTAGTGAAATTTATGAGTGAAAATAAATTCTATGACGGTACTAAAATCATGGGTATGAAAGACATCAATGGGAATACCCCAGAGATATTCATCTGTACTTCAAACCGTTCTGCTGGTAAGACAACCTTTTTTAATAGATATGCATTTAAAAAATGGCTAAAGAAAAAAGAAAAGTTCATCATCCTTACAAGATTTGACTACGAACTGCCAAATATAGGCGATAGATTTTTTAAGGAAATACGAGAACTGTTTTTCCCAAACTGTTCTATGTTTACGGAAAAGCGAGCTGGTGGAACTATCTATGAATTAATGGTCTATCAAGGTGAACAGACGGAAAAAAAGTCTTGTGGCTATGCTATCGCCTTGAACAAGGCGGACCAAGTTAAGAAGTATTCCCACTTTCTAGCTGATGCAACATGTATCTTATTCGATGAATTTCAGTCTGAAACTAACAAGTATGCTCCAGATGAAATAACAAAATTCATTTCTATCCATACTTCCGTGGCACGTGGTGGTGGCAAACAAGTACGATATGTCCCAGTGTATATGATATCCAACCCAGTTACATTACTGAATCCATATTATCTAGCACTTGGAAGTGGCACTCAGTACTCCTTAATCAAAAGACTGCAATGGAATACTAAATTCCTTCGTGGTGTGGGATGGGTACTGGAACAAGGATTCAATGAAAGTGCAAGTGAATGTCAAAAGGAATCTGGATTCAATCAAGCTTTTTCAAATAATGCCTATGTAGAATATTCCAGTGAAGGTATATATCTTCGTGATGATAAATCCTTTGTTGACAAGCCAAGTGGTAAGTGTACATATGTATGTACATTGAAATTCAATAATGTGAACTATGGTATATTTGATTATATGGAAGAAGGATATTACTACTGTTCCACTTCCTATGACAAGACTTCTCCATTCAAACTAGCCGTGACAAACTCAGACCACCAGATAAATTATCGTCTTCTTAGAAGCAACACGTATATTATTCAAAAACTACGAACTATGTACGACTGCGGTCTGTTCCGTTTCAAAGATTTGAACTGTAAAGAATGTCTTATGACTGCATTGTCATATGGATAAAATAAAAAGGTACTCATAAGAGTACCTTTTATATTGTTACAGACAACTCAAGACCATGCGATATCTTACTTCGACTAGGTGTGTGGCACTGTTTTCCAAGTGAAGAGACCCACAATTTTCACCTCATGAATGAGTACGTCTGGCAATACCATAATGCGTAAGACCCAATGTTTCATGTGGAACACTGGGCCTTACAGTACGATTTTTAAAGAAAGAGTCTATGCGTGCTAAAGCTACAATCAACACACTTATAGTATAACATTATCTCATAACATAGTCAAATTTTTCTAACAGAATACCACCCTCAATGCGATGTGGTTTTAAATTGCTTGGAACTTTCAATCCTACTTTGAAGTCCTTTAGAGTTCTTCTTCTCTGCAAGAACTCTTTTTCTTTTTCATCTGCATCAGCAGGCACTTCCCCACCACTTAAAGATATATTCATCAGTTCCTTACACCTCTTCCCCATCCCAGCACACTTGATATCATAATGAGGTTCACAAGGTACTTCATCCTCATGTGTGATATGTTCGATGTATGTTTTCTGCCTAACATACACGGCTTCGTCAAAATAACTTTCACATTTCCATGCGTTAAAATCAGTTGGATGGATTCTTACATCCACAAGTTCTTCACGAGAACACATACAGTGAATACTGTCTGTATCAGCATAAACAAACTTCGGATTGACACTACCTGTAAAATTGTTCTGGGCATTTGTGATAGTAAAGTTCTTGGCATAGCTAGTAATGGCACTTCCACAAGCAATATATCCAGTCTTCTTTTCAAACTCAATAACCAAGTCGTAGTCTATCTTGCCATCAATGATATTGACTACCTTAAAGCTTGAGCATGAGTTTGTAGCCATTTTGCCATAAAGATTATTTAAGAAAAGTTTAGCCAGTTGTCGCATTGCCCCAGTGGACTTCATTTTCAAGTCCCTCCAAGGATTAATATATTCATCAAATATACCTACTCTTGATTCAAAGTAGCAGCCATCCAGAATCTCAAAGTCCTTCACTTCATAGTGCTTTCTGAATAAAGCATAATCCGTCATGGTTAGTGTGAGGGTAGGTCTTGCATCTACCTTGTTTCCATCCTTATCAATATATCCTTTATAATACTTTCCATTAAATTTAAAATCACTCGTCTCCAGATACTCATTTGACTTATACATACCACTGTTTTTTATCTGAATAAATGGAAGCATGCCTTTTTTCAATTTGAATCTTGTTCTCACACGAATGAAATAATAACTATTTTCTCTTAGCGCTACTGGATGGATAAAGTTTCCCTTCCAGAACATGGGATGACCAATAGGATATGCATTCCCAGATGAAGAATGCATAACGGAAGGGTATAGACTGTTTACATCACATACACAACCTTTTTTAAATATTCTGTTTTCACATCCTTTGACAACGTAGCACCATCCTCCACGATAGGACCTTCGTATATATTCATCAACATCCTTTGAACCAAACTTGTCTGCATCCAGTTCTATTGCCTTCAAGTCTGGGAACATTTCTTCGTATGTCCACTTATCATAGGTATGCTTGAACTCTTTCATACAACACGTTCCAATCGTCATGGAATCGTGTTTCTGCTCAAACATAAATTCAAGTGCTTCCTTTACAACGTAAACATCATTCTTGATATATTCCTTTTCTTCATCTGAAATGTAACAGTTAGGATATCTGAACCCTTCGTATTCCATTTCCAATTTCTGATGTTTTGTCTTGAATGCTTTTCCAATTTCAGCTACAGAGAAAGGAAGAAGTTTTAGACTGTCCCTAAACTCGATGTAATGCCCTTTCACAAAGCAAGTGATGGAATAATACTTTCCCATGTTGGAGATACTGTACTTGATACTTCCATCTGGCATATCCTCGTTTGGAATCCATTTGACTTTGAACTCGTCCATTGTAGACAAATCCTCGTATGCCTGCTTCAATTTTAGTTTGCCTAACAAATAGCATAACCAGAATGTACCATCAAATCCAAGATTATGATAGTAGATGAGAACATCTGATTTTAAACTTATCAGATATTCCCATGTAGCTTCGATTGAACCGAAAACTTTTGCATCCTCTGTATACAGTTCAACTACTGCACTGGCCCATACTTGGGTGTCCTGCTGACCTTTGTATACAGTGGTCTCAAAGTCACCCACCAGTATTTTCTTCTTTCTTTTTCTAGCCATATCTAAATATCGTCCAATCTATCACTGTTCGCTAAATCTTTTTTATAATTATAGCTTAGATTATCTGCATATCTAACCAATGGGTCTTCTAGTTTATAAAGTTGACTTGTGTCCCCAGTTACTAGTCCAAGGCCACCATAGAACAATACATAACTATCAAAAAAGTCTGCCAGTGGATATGACAATAAAAACTCTGCCAGTGTATCTTCATCATAATCAATGAAAGTATCTTTTAAATAGTTGACTGCATAATCAGCTCCCATATGTGCAAGCTCCTTAGAACTTGCATCTGGGTTTTCATCAGCCATTAAATGCAATGCACTGTATAATCTATCAATCGCACTCTGTTTAGCACTCGACCAGTCAATGTATTCATCAGACAATTCAAGGTCTTCTACATCTTCAATTCCAGATGCTATCGTTGGTTCATTTGCCAAAGGGAAATTAGAGACTGCCTTTACTGGCTTTCTTCCGATTCTCTGTTTTCTGCCGATACGTGATGATTTTGGCTTTACTTTCTTAACACTGATTCTAGTACGCTTCTGCTTTGTCTTTAACTCAAGCTTGCCACCCTTGGACCTTGTCAATGATATTGTTTTCTTTGGCTTGTGGCTTATTTTAGGTGCTTCAATTTTAACAGACCTTTTGTGTTTACGTTTCTTCTTGACATCAACTTTAAGGCTTTCTGGTCTTATTCCTAAAGGGTTTGCAAAAACATTGACTATCTTTTGAGGTAGCTTATATGCTGGTCGTACCAGTTTTACTTTCTTTATGTTTATCGTCTTTCTTTTTGCCATAGGCTTTACCTCCTAGCTTATCGTACTTCTATTATACTACAATTAAAGGGATAGAACCCTATCCCTTTTGTAATTTATCTTCTTCTTGATTTTGGCTTCGGTTCTTCTTCCTTCTGCTCATATTTTGTCAAAAAGTGCATATTGTCAACAATCAATGCGGTTGAATAATCACCATTATTGTTTTCTGTTGTAGCGTGCGCTTCTACTGAAATTAAATCACCTTTTAAGCAGTAGTCACCAATTACCTTGACTAGTCCTTCTCCAAAGGCTTTTAAGCTAACAAAGTTTGTAATCTTATTGCCTTTCTTATCCTTGTACCCAGTGTCCTGCGCCAATGTAAACATAACCACTGTTCCCTTTTCATTTACGTAAGGGTCTTTAGTTAAACGACCTTCTAAAAATAATTTGTTCATCATATGCTTATCCTCCTTTTACATTTCTACTTTACGTGCATACTTAATAAATGTATCTAACTCCATCTCATAGAATTCTTTACCATAAGATAAAGATAATACCTTAATTGGCTTGTAGCCTTGCTTGCTAAACTCTGTCATAACCTTATCAGCTTTCAATTTATTGTTGAAAATCGCTGAGACTTCACGAGTCTTGTTTGTTTTATCATCAAACACCAATACATTTACAATTGTAGTATTAATTGTTCTCTGAATCTTGTTATATAGAATTGACATTTTAAATCACTCCTTTCCAAAAACTTCTTAAGAAATGAATGTTTGGTTTACGAATCTTGTTCACCAGCACTCCTTCATTTTCTTCAATGTATCTAGCCATCCAAAAATTGTCGTCCAACGTCTTGCCTTTACTTCTTGCCATTTTGAATAATCCATAAACACATGGACTAATACTTGCCGTATACATTCTAATGTTGTTGTAAGGTTTTCCTTCCATCATTCTGTAAACCTCGTTTGGATATAAGGAAGCACCTTCAACTTTATTACTTCCTTTAAGTTTATAAAAATAGACTTTCATTTCTTGTCCTCCTTCAATCTGATAATCTTCATAAAATCCTTTAATTGCATTTGAGAATACCTTGAAGGAATAATATTTAGTCTAATTAATATCTTAAACATAGTGTACCACTCAATTGGTTTACTATCGACATCAATAATAGCTTCTTCTAACAATACAGAATAATATTCATTAATCAGATGATACGAATATCCACCTAGTTCTAATGTTTCACATGGAACATCTAAGAACCAGTCTAATATATTTTCATAATTAATTGGTTTAGCCGGACCCTCACGTACATAAATATCAACCATAGCTACATACAATGTATCGTGTCTTCCATGTTCCAAATTATAAATAATTTCATTTTTAAATAATTCTAAATTAGTTTTTGCTTTCATAAATACTCAACTCCTTCTGTAATGAATCAATTCTATATGACTGCACGATGAACATAACAGCCATCGCAATAGCGGTTGCAATTAATATCTTTAGTACACATTCATGGACTAAATACCATCGCTTCTTATCGTTCATCTTTGCTATACCATTATAGACGGCTATAATGTAGTATAACAAATATATCCCGAACAAGAATAAAAATAGATACTCATATTTCATTTTTTAACTCCTTTCTTTTGTACCTAAATACTAACATACTTTTCTACTTTATTCAAGTAGAAAATACAATAATGTTTTAGACTTTTTGACTTTATAATAACTCCTGAATGCTTTACATACATCATCAAAATTCTTGATACCTTGCTTTTTGTTAGCACCAAATAAAAGCCGCAAGTCCGTCTTCTTATCAAATTCAGTTAAGCCCTGCACGATATAAATATCATACCCAAGTCCGAAGAAAAAGCGTGCATCTATTAAGCTGATACGTGTAAGTGTGACCATCTGACCATGGTATTTAACGAACTTTGAATAATGTATCATGATAAAAGCTCCTTCATGTATCTGTCATACACTGCATTCAAATATTCAAGTTCTTCATCTGTCCACTTCCAAGCATGAACCTTATGAATATAAATATCATCCAAAACAAATACCTTTGTTTCGTTGTCTCCAACACCTTCAAAAACTTGTCGCATTTCATCAGCTAGATGAATCATAAAAGTGTTGGATGTTGGATAATTGTTAAGCATATTTATTCCTCCTTAATTTTATCTTGAATGCTTCTAATTTCTTACTCATTTTAGTTCACCTCTGATTTCCTTATCACTCAATTCAATTAATATTGATTCAAGTTTAGCTGCTACATCTTTTGTAAATATATCACTAATATAATAAATTCTAGCTACATTAGCTTTCCATTTTTCATCATACTCATAATATTTTGCAAAGAACTGTGGGTCGTTATATTCAGTTTGAATTATCTCTAATGAATAAACCCCATGAATATCATTTGGAATACTTAAAATAAATTGGTGACATTTTACAAACTTGCCAAAATAATAGTTACTCCTATAATATAATAGATAACAAGTTTTTCCATGTAATTCAAGAGTAATCATTGTTGTTCACCTCCTTCCTAGTCTATCCCTTCCGAAAACTTTTTTCTTCTTCAAATTCACCACGTAGCTCTGCATCACTTAATTCAATTAGCAGTTTTTTTAACTTTCTTGCATTTTCTTGACTGAAATACTCGTCAATGTATGTCCATTCACCTAACTTACATCCATTAGAATCTTTTTCAAACCACTCAACATAGAAACGTGGTTCGCAGTCTTTTTCCTGGACTATCTGAACGATATAAAAGTCGTTTGCGTTATGCATATTATTCATCGTAAAATTATGCCATTTAACATAATGTACAGATGTGTCTTTTTCAAGAAAATTTAGTACAAACCAAGTACCGTTAATTTCAATTGTTCTATTCATAAT
>CYGL01000447.1_pt1 | contig 16832 bp, 21 predicted proteins | sample 485531 | NCBI WGS metagenome assembly CYGL01 (sample SAMEA3497897, study PRJEB9818) | human gut metagenome | reverse complement strand
CTTCCCTCTTTTAAATCGGGAACACCAAGATGAATCCTCCACCGCCTGGGAACTGAACTCGGCACTTCTGCCGGTGACCGACATCTGATGCATTTCACCAGATGTCATGGTAGTCTGATACATTATTTCGTATCTGAGCTCGGTTAGTATCAGGATTCCAGCTTATAATTCTGGGCTGGAAGCATATCATCTTTTTTCCATCGAGTAGTTTACGTCCCGACAAGTGACAGGACGTCATCAAGGCTAGAATCAGAGAGCAGACTTCCGCTCGGATTATTTTGATTTTTCCATCTTTCTTCTTAGCCGCCTCACGCTTATCAGCAATAGACTTAATATTATCGTTATTGCATGACAAATCCAAATACCAGTCTTGAGCCCGGTTCGCCAGACTTCCTGCTATTGCATAAATGACGTATTGACCATTTATAGATTTATTAACATCAGACTGAATTTCTATTTGTTGTCCAAGTTTTATAGTCGGGTCAAACATAATACGAACTTTAACGCCTTTTTCGTCAGGAGTAGGTACACCAATCATATTAGTTGCTGATGATACTAATAACGCCTGGCCTTTAAGTGCCTTACCAAAATTTTTAACTACAAGAACTTCGTCGTCAATATATACATCTACATCGCCAACTTGGGCCAGCTTTTGAACTTGCTTAGCCAGTGGACCATTGAATAGATAGTTAGAAATGGTCTTATCAGTTGCTTCGAACTGAAGTCTAAGCCTGTAGTCGTCAGCTATATTTTGTGCAAGAGTTTTTAGCTGAACAGTCTTAGCTGATTGTCTGCCTTTCCAGATGTACTTCGCATTCTCCTGTGTCTTAGCCTTCATTGTCAGTATTCTGTCAGGTGGCATTGTTGGCAAAGCAGAAGTTATTTCGCCAGTGAATATAGTGGCAATACCAGTAGACAGACGTCCGGCGTCAATACTAATTATTTTTGGCTTAGGGTTAGGATTCCATGGTGATGTTTCCGTCACCAAGTAGTCTATTGTATCAACAAGCATGTTAGCTATTGTAACGTCGCATGAATTTTGCTTGGCGTCTGCCGTCTTGATAAACTTGACAGTTATAGCTGCACCTTCATATACTTTTAGCTGGCCGTTTACTTCAACTCCAACCTTAAGAATACGGTCGTCAAACATGATTAGCGTCTCCGTTGCTGAGTGCGTATAGCTTCTACTTCCTCGACAGTCGCGTATAGCAGAATATCTGTAGAATTGAACCGTGTATAATAAGGTATATTATCATTATCAGTAACAAACAAAAAGTTGCCTTCTTCCAGGTGTCCTTCTGGAATGAGGGTCATGCCTGCACAGATTCTACGGTTCTCAACCAAAGTAATGCCATCACGAACGACGGTTGCGGCCATAATGCCGTTACATTCCTTTAGTGTAATATCGAACAGGTTTCCATCAAGCTCGATAGTGAAGTTCTGGCGTTCTACTGCTTTCAGCGGTATCTCTTTCATCAGTGTGTCCAGTCGTATAATACAGAATTGGCTTTAGCAGAGTTGGCTGCCGAAGCATCCTTACCTCTTTGTTGGCCCGACTTAATAGTGTCGGCATCTGGCTTAGCATTACCCCCTGCAGCTTTCGATTTAGGAGACACAGCAACTTCTTTAGCCGGCAAAGTTTCTATTGTGGCATGGTACCATTGAACCTCTACAAAGGTAATTGATACAGCAATGCAATCACCCCACTGTTCTCCCTCTTCGTGCGGCATGGCCTGAATGACCATGTTGTTGTACGTCCGCGCTTTTGTCTGCACAGTAAAGGTAGTGCCCAACTCCTTAGCATGGGCCAACTGGGTGTAAGAATAGCCGTAGTCGTCTGACGGTATAATAACACCAAGCTGAACTACTTTCGGCTTATCAATCTTGAAGTCTGTAATCTTATTGCCGTTCTCTAGCGGGTGCTGAAATAGTTCTGAGTCGTCCTGGCACATGGCACGCAAAGCGCGGGCTGTTTCAAATACCTGACGACCGTCTTCATCCAGGATGCAAACGACGTCTGTAGCAAAGGTCGAAGAGATAAGCCCCATTACAGACTGGAAGCTACTAATCGACCCGGTTATTTTCGAGAAGATGCTCATCAGTGACTTACTCCATCGTTCCAGCTTTGAGCTGTACCTTTCAGGTGGTCATTAAGACCGTCAGCGACCGCAGTCCGTACCTCTTGTGGGTTACCGCTCGGAACGTTAACTTCCACTTTGTCGATGTGCTGCTGGCTCTGGTTCTGCACTGTTACGTTGCGACCAGCCGGCGGAATTACCGGTGACGCCGCAGCGCCGGCTATAGTGTTAGTTGCTGCAGCAGCAGCTGCTACACCTGGTGCATTAGGAAGTTCAGCGCCTGGAATATCCGACTGGATATTGTTTCCCTTGACACGACCAGGCTTGCCCTCTACTGGCTGTCCGGCTTCTTGCTGGTTCTTGTCAGCTGTAGTGGTGGTATCGATACCCACAAGAGACATCACTTTCTCGCCGCCCGGAACTTGCTTGACGGCTTCGACTATGCTGTCCTTCAGCTTAGTGCCGATTGAGCTGAACAGGTTGACCAGCCAGTTCCATAGTTCAGTGAACACGTGCTTAGTATCTGCGACCATGTTGTCCCAGACTTTTTGCATGAAGTCACTGAAGTCCTGCAATGCTTTTTCCGGGTTGTTCCACATGTCAGAGAAGAACTGCATCAGGCCTTTAGCCATAGTACGCAGACCTTCGAGTACATCCTTCAGCCCTTTATGCTTCTCTGCAAATTCGCCGATTGCAGAGTTGCCGCCAGTATAGTACGCCCATAAGTCGTCTATCACGATAATAAGAGCAGCGACAGCTGCAGCTATAAGCAGGAATGGCCATGTGGCGGCTAGCGTAGCAGCTGCCCATTGTGCTGTTGCCACAGTAGCCTTATATATGGTAGGAATGAGGATTGCACCTATCACCCCAGCAGCTATAGCAATGATACGCTTATGCTCTTCTACCCATTCAACGCCGATTCGGAAACCTTCAGTCAGCTTAGTAAGTACAGGTAAAAGTGATACAGCCATCTTGTCGACTATTCCGTCGATAGTGGCTTGCAACATTTTCTGCTCATGGGTATAAGCGATAAGTTGCTCTTTGTCTTTATCAGTCAGCGCGAACTTCTGTTTCTGAAGTTCAATCTGTTCCTTGAGAGCTTTATTGCCCTGGAGCAATACTGCGATTACGCGGTTGTCGGTAATACCGAGTTGCTTAATCTGGAACGTAGCCTGTTGCTTGTCCATCTTGCTGAGCGAATCGGAAAGCTCAAGCATGACCTGCGATGCGTCTTTGGCTTCGCCTTTAGCGTTTTTCAGACTAATACCGAACGTCTTGAACGACTCAGCTTTCTGAGACTTAGCGTCAGCAGCAGCTTCACCCATCGCTTCGTTGAGGTCAATCATCGAATCGCGGAAGTCGTCTGCTTCTGCGCCATTAGCCGCGAAGACTCGAGTCATTGCGTCGTACTGTTCGATATCAACGCCGACAGTTGCTGCGTCCTGGACGCGCTGGAATAATTCAGGAATTCGCTCCATGGCTTCGCTGAAGCCCAGAGCAGAGACAGTAGCAAGACCCAGTGATGCGCCGACTGCGGCAAAGCCGCCGGCCATCTTATCAGAGAATGCTTCTCGAATTTTTGAGGCGAGCCCGTCCATCTTATGACCAAATTCACCGAAACGTTTCTCAACGTCATCGGCAGTCTTCTCGCCTTTCTTTTTGAGTTCGTCGAACTCTTCGCCTGTGTCCTGGATGCCCTTGACAGCTTGCTTGCTGTCGGCTTTTAACAGGAACACAAAGCTGTCAAGGATGCTCATCGTTTCGCCTTCTCTTTGGCTTGCTCGGTAGCCCACCATTCGTTGTAGCGAGTGGTGGCTATAATTTCCCAAAGCTGGTACGCTTCCTCAAGGGTGATGGTAGTCTTCAGCTCTGTTAAGGAAGCTTTTCCTGCTTCGATGATTGTTGCAATGAATGGGTCAACGTTGACATAATCAACTTGACGAAATTCTGCATGAAACCACCTGAGGAAACGGAGCTCAGAAACTTTTCGAAGAAGCTGAAGTTATACTGCAGCAATTCTTTTTCCAGACGCATCAGGCATTCAGCGTCAGGAACATGGTTGTCGACCAGTGCCGCAGTGGTTAACCGAACCGTGCTACCGTCTTCGAGGATTCGCTCTACGTAGGACAACGCCTTGAACATAATCTTTTCGTTTTCGTTATACTGGTTCTCTTCCCACTGCTTAGCCATGGCTGCTACTGAGGTCGGATATTTGGCGGCAATTTCCCGTCCTGTGATGGCAGGAAATTGGCCGATGATGAACCCCAGAGGTTTACCGTCTTTGTCATTGACGAAGACAGTTTTTGGATTGTTCAACTCGGCCATATCGTTATACCTCTACGCGAGCCATCTGCTCGAAGCGGAAGCTGTAAGGCACGGACTTGTAGCGTCCAGCCGAAGCAACCGACTTACCTGGCAGACCGTCGAAGATTACACCGCTTGACAGTGTAATGCTTGAGCCATCAGGGTAGATGCCCACAATGGTGATGATGTCTTTGGCTGGACGCTTACCACGAGCAGGTCGGTTTGCTTCGAAAAGTACCGCCATGTTCTTCTGGCCTTCAGTGCCAGGAATAACGCCCAGCGTGAAGTTCAGTGGGTTAGCTTTAGACCAGACAATCAGGTCGCCATTAAGGCCCATCGCCGCATCATTAATCTGCAGCGCAGGCAGGTCGAACGGGTCAATATCATCCGGAAACTCGGTGATAGTGAAACCGGCCGGGAACGTCTTAGACCCGATTACTCGGACCTGTAGGCCGAAGCCAGCAACGTCTTGCATGTTTCTCTCCTCGAGAAGGAGCCCACTATTGTGGGCTAACCTGTTAGATTAAGATGTCGCGACCAGTAATCTTGTTGACTGCATCGGCTTTCGAGTAGACAAGCGTATAGTCGACAATATATTTGGTGGTCCCGTTCTTCTGGGCTTCCTGCTGAACTACTGCATCAACCCAGTAACCAATGGCCTGTACCTGATGCCATGCCAGCGGGTCACCGGTAATCTGGGTGACATACGCTTTTTGTGTTACGTTCAGGTCTTTCTCAGCCTTGATTGTGCCGTTGAACAGCGCACGGTCGATAACATCTTGCAGCCCAGCCAGCACAATAGAGCGACCTTCTTCAGTTGCCGGGATAATCGGCAGGTTCAGAAGCAGGCTCATCAGCTGAGCTGTTGCTGCAGCTTTGAACCATTGCTCGTTGGCATAGACATTCATCTGAAGCGGTGAAGTGCTGGTGCCGCACAGATAACCGTTCTGGTAGAAGTCGATAGGCTGACCCGCATTTTTGGTTCGACCATAGTAGTTGACACGAGTGTCTTCATCGATTTTATTCGCCAACACATTGTCATCAACCTTAGGCGTAATGCCTGATACCTGCTGGAACATATAGTTCTGAGAGGCGTTACGCTGATTGTAGTCGGTTGCTCCGAGAATGATGCCAGGAATCTGCTCATCAAATTCTACGTTGTTATCAGCAATAATGGTCAGAGCCAGGCCGCCGTAAGATACGAGGTCGTTATACCATGCCAGGTAGTTAGTAGCAGTTACGCCTACCAGGTACTGATATTTAACGTTCTGCCCATTGTTCCATGCGCCGATTGCTTTGATGTCATCCAGCGTAAGCTGAGGACCGCAGAAAGCAAATGAGCCGTAGTTGTCGCTAATGTTATCAGCTTCTACTACGTAATCCAGAACTGACACGGCTGCTGAACCTGCACCAACAGTCATGCCTGCTGCAGTCGTCCAACCAAGGTCTGCTGCAATATTGGTACCAGCTGTCGGCGTGGTAACGGCAACAGTCGCAGGAGGATTGACGCCCACAAAGGAAGCGTTGAAGCGCTGACCTACATTGTCAAACGTCACAGTGAACGTATGAGCAGGCGTACCAGTTGCATTCAAAGCTGCCTGAATTTTAGTAGCAACAGACGCCAGGTCGGTCACACCGGTAGAGAAGTTAATAGGCGCAGTCTGATAGTCTGCATTACCGATAGTAACACGTACAACACCATCAGTAATTAGCTTCCAGTTATCAGCGTCTGTTTCACCAGGAGTACCACCAGTGATAGACGGAGAAACAGCCTGACCAGACGTTGAGTATGACGCAAATGCGATTTTCTTCGCCTTGGTAATAATCTTCGACACAAAACCGAAGTAAGGCACTGCGCGCTTATACTCTTCGGAAGTAGTGCCAAAGGTGGTTGCCACATCATTGAGGTCGGTCATTTCCACGACCGTGCCTGCCGGCACAAGGGCATTGGTAGTGAACAGACGCATAATCAGTTCACGCTCCTTGACTGCCGCACCAGCACCAACCCCTGACGTGATGTCCACGTACTTTTTAATGGAGATGCTCATTTGTATACCTCGAGGTTATACAGGATAAATATGCCAATCCCAGTCGGTTACTGCCGGAGTATGCCACTCCAGTTTCTCCTTAGTAGCGATTGACAAATTGAAGCTGGGCTCAGCAATCCAGTTGTCATGCTCGTCCCTAACCCAGTTAGAAGTCCAGGACGTAACAGGCAACAGACCAACCCCTGCTGCTTTGCAAGCTTCGAGCATAGCCCGACTCTGCAAACACATCTGTGCGATTTTCAGTAAGTCTTCTGACGTTACATCGCCCAGGCTTTCGTCTTCAGGCCTGATGCGCTTAGCCAGCGCATTGACCTGGAAGGTAGCAATAAAGTTCTGTGACTCAGTAGTCACTGTGCTGCCGTCGGCGTTCACCTTGAAATGGCGTTGTTGCCAGTGAACCGGGTCGTCAGTCACGCGATGGAATATGATTGATGCTTCACCATCAGGCGTCTCGGTTTTCTTACCTTGCCAGCCCTGCATAATGCGGATATCGAGGATGCCCTGAGCAGCGAACTGCTTCTTGAGCACGACCCCTAATCTATGAACATAAACTCGTTATTCGTCATTGTCTCACCGCGATAATTTGTTTCCAACCATCCTGAACCTGCCAGTTGGTCGGGCTCATCACTTCCCACTCGGCGCCTGCCCAGATAACTATGTCACCCTGGTTGCCCTGATAAGCCACTTCAATTCCTGACTGAGTCCAGATATTGATATAGCTTTGAGTCAGTGATAAGCCCAGCTGCTGGATGGTAGCAGCGCTGACCGGCTGTATGGAACATCCTAGCATGTCGGCCGGGTCTTCGTATAATTTTATGGTTGTGCCGAAGTCGTTTTCGCCCTGTCCTTTGAACTTCTTGAACTGGGCGCCACTTGTGGGATTGATTGCGTGGAGAGCTATCCCCAGCAGGTTGCTGCCTGGTACTAACATGCTTATTCTCCTTTGACGACGGAGGTGCAGGACGTAACCATGAGGGCAGTATCAACAAGCTCGTGAGTTGTATTACGGCCTTTGCGTTTACGGGCCTTGAGCACTTGGTCGTCTGCTGGGTAAGAAGGATATGAGGAGATAGTCGCGCGGACGTCTCCAGCTGCGAGTTGGCCGAGTGCGTCCATGACCTGGTGAGGCGTTCGGGTACCGACCGCCACGGCTTTAACGCCTAACCCTGCCACTCTGGACCACTCGGCCGATTCTTTCTTGGTTGTCTTCTCCATGAAATGGCGCGGCGAAGCGCCAAGTCTGGAGTTGCCGTTGTTCATCCAGCGGGCTACTGCCGCGACAGGTGTACCATCTTCATAAGTGGCATTAGCTTGCCAACCCACTTCAGCGGTCATACCGTCCAGCTTCTTTAGGTTCTTAACAAGGTCACGCCAGCTCATTTTAGAATCGTCCACCTATCTTACGGAAGCCACGGCGTTCTGGTGAACCACCGATATAAACTCCGCCAGCCATTAGCCGAGCGAACAGCGCAAGAAGCTGCTCACCGTAAGGCGTCTTACCTAACCAGGTAGTCAGGCCGTTCTGAGTAACTGAGTTAGCCTGGAAACCCACAGAGACGGAGCCGACCGTCGCAGACGTCAATAACCCCGAGTAGGCGACGCCTGGCATTCCGGCCGTTCCGTTAATTACCAGCAGGTGCGCAGTAATCAACTGCCAGATAAGGTTCTGGCACTTGGCGCAATTGTACCACGAGTTGGCAACGTCGATGTAGCAGCTAGCCAACTCTGACGCCGCAGTGATTGCCTCTGGCGGGTACATCAGCGGATTCGCAAAAGCCGGAAAGGCTTTGCGGAATGCGTCTACATCAAACGTTGCATCGGCCATTATTTATCGCCTTTCTCTTCTTTAGGGGCTTTCTTGCCTTTGTCTTCGTAGGTCTTTTTGGTGTCCTGCGCAGACTTATCTTTAGGCATGTTCTTGCCTTCTTCCTCAGCGCCGTAGGCGTGAGTAGCTTTCTCATCAATGACGAAGAAGCCGGCTTTCAGCTTGCGAGCGAACTGAGGAATTGACTTCAGCAATTCCAGCTCGTCAGCTGTTACCTGGGTCGCAGCTCCACGTGGAGTCTGGAACGTGGTCTTATCCTGGACGTTGGCTTTACCCTTAATTACGATGCTGGCCTTCGGCGTAGCTACACGCGGATGCTTGTCGTAAGTATGGAAAACGTTGTCGTTAGACAGTGAAGAATAAATGTAAGGCATTTGGCGGAACCTCGTTTAGTTTGAAAAGAACGCCCTCCTTGTTGGAGGGCAATTCTATTAGATACCGGATGCGCGGTAGATTGCGAACGGACGTTTAACCAGCGCACCGGAGGTGGCGTTAGTAAAGTCTTCGGTCACTACTTTGATACCGGTCTCAACACCCAGTGGACGCAGCTTGGTCTGGATAATCTGGTCGATTACGCCGCCGCCGTCAGTGCCTGCATCAGCGATGGTCTGGGCATACATGTAGAAGACGTTCTCACCGCCGTCAGCGCCGTTCAGCTCAACAGCTGATTCAACAGTAACGTTCGGGTAGTTCTTCTGTAGCCAATCCATTGCAGTCTCGCCAGTCGCTGAACCGGTACCGCCTGGAGTGGTCAGGTAGTCGATTGCGTCGGACGCGATAACCAGCATGATAGGTGTGCCGGTCGGGTCGACCACTTCATCGGACTGCTTACGCAGGGTAGCCAGACCAGTCTGCAGGTCTTTGATAATCTCTTCGCGAGTTTTACCAGACCATTCAGTGCCGCCGCCAGCCGCAGCCGGAACGTTAGCATACGCAGGCAGGTTCGGGTCGTTCAGGTAGCCGTACACCGGGCGGATGTTGGCGGTCTGGTAGCCGTAGAATGCAACGCGGTTACGTGCAATTTCCAGCGCCAGAGCGGCAGCAGTACGCTTGGTGGAGGCGGAGTCGATACCGATACGACCGGTACGCAGACCTTCCAGTTCGCCAACCTGGAAACCTTCTTCGAAACGCACGACACCACGTTTCTCATAGGTCAGATTCCAGGAAGACAGCGGGATGTTACCGAAGTCGCTGTACGGATGCGCAACACCGACGAGTTCCAGAATTTCCTGGATGAGTTCTTCATCTTCCCAGGAACCTGCGGTAGTAACACCCATCAGCTGGTCAGCTTTACGTGCAGCAGTTACCACATGCACCTGGCCATTCAGCCAAGTCTGCAGGAACTGTGCATAGATGCCGTTAGCCTGGCTGCCGTTCAGCTGCAAACCTGGTACGGTAATTGCCGCATCCATACCGTAAGCCTGAGCATAGCTCTGCATTACGAAATCGGAAACGGTAATACCCACAGGAGACAGCGCGTGAACTGCCTGAGCAGAATCCAGCGCTACGCCGGAAACAACGCTCTGCAGTTTCTTCACCTGAGCCGGCGAGAGGCGTTTGTGAATCTTAGTTGTTTTAATAGCCATTTGCTATATTCTCCTTACGCCGGGTTAGGCAGCTGTTGCAGAGCAACAATGGCCAGGCCAGCATTCACATCGTAACGCACGATGCGTGAACCCGGAATTAAAGTGGAGCTAGCCGGTGCAACCTGCTTAGGTGCAGCAACCAGCGTGCCGTCAGCTTTATACGCAACAGCATCACCAACAGCGCCTGCAGTAGTCAGCTCAACCCAGACACCGGCAGTCTCAGACAGCGCTTCCAGCATTACGCCAGCTTCAAGACCTGGAGCTTCAGAGCCGACATAAGCGAAGCAAACGTCAGACTTAGGAGCGTGCAGCAGACCGATGAAGGTGCCAGTACCGCCGATAGTACCCAGCTGGTAATGACCGGCTGCAGTAGCAGTACCGCCATCGATGTTGTCGGTGCGGATAACTGCGCGACCGTACGGAGTTGCCACGCCTGCACCACCGTTGAAGGTAGTCTTCAGCTGGAATGGCTCAGCGCGAGCGGCCTGGTCGGACAGGCCCAGAGCGATTTCGCCGGGGATGCCCCATGCGATATCACCCTTAACGGTTTTTTGGAAACCCATGGTTTAGCCCCTTAGATGGAGTTGAGAGCGTCAGTCATAGCGTTTTTGACAGGAGCAGAGTCCTGGCCAAACGCAACAACAGTCGGCTGTTTCTTAACGGCCAGCACGCCGTTCAGGACCGCAACTTCTGAGCCCTTGGCAACGTCTTTAACGCCGAGTTTTTCCAGGCCGTAAGCAGCAACCTGCTCAGTGGTCATGGAGTCGAACGCGAATGCGCCAACGTGGACGGAAACGCGGTTGGCCAGGTCATTACGCTCGCTGAGTTTCTTCATCAGAGATTCAGCAGAGTCCATACCTTGAACCTGGGTTTTGAGTGCTTTGTTCTCGGTTTCGAGAGCATTCAGGCGGTCGATGATAGCCTTGTCCATACCTTTACCTTCGGCTGGTTTGTCTTCGTCGGCTGCAGCAGCCGGCTTAGGCTCTTCAGCACCTGGCGCAGGGTCTGCACCCGGAGCAGGGTCAGCGTCGGTGGTAGCAGCAGGTGCATCGGTAGGAGCCGGAGCTTCACCGCCCTGTGCATTAATCGCGGCCATCAGGGCAACGCGGGAAACGTCGTCCAGCTTACCGATTGCTGCAATCAGTTCTTCTAAAGTCATTTTGGACTTCTCCTGGGTTTTAGTGTCGGCGCTGTCCATGACAGCAACGTCTGAACCAGTTCGCCCTTTGTATACCAGCGCTAGATGGTTTCCGCGTAGGTTCCTTTGGACGTACTGATAGGGCTGACCGTTCCAGACGCCCGGCTCGGCATAAACGTCGTATAGGTAACCTGGCGAAAGTTCAACCTTACCATCGATTATGTCGGCTTTCATCTTTTCAGAAAACACTTTGATAGGCGCTCTCAGATAAGGTGCGTCAGCATAAACATTTTCGCCGGTAATGCCGGTGAACGGGATTGTACCAGGGTCTATACCGTTTTGGCCTAGCCAGTTGTGCTCGTCAATGAACGGTAAGAGTTTGAAAGTCTCAATCGTTTCTGGACGCATAAGCTCTTCCATAGGACGATAGACTTTAACGATGTCGTTCGGGTTGCCGGTGTAGCCAGGAATCTGCGAACCCAGATAGTCGTAAACCCCCTCTTTAGAGATGGGATTACCCTCAATGGTTACGAAACCATTAAGGTCAATCTTACGGGCAGACTCGCGGTCCATGGCACGAACATTGTGGGTCACACCAATGGTCATTATTGAACTCCGAAGTCAATCTTCAGTTTGAAAGTGCAGTGGCAATATTTAGCCTCACCTGGCATAACCCGTTCCTGGTCGTCGTCGCCGTAGCCAGCGCCTTCTCCCTTGAGCGGGCCTGTCAGGAAGATGCCTGTGTTCAGGTCGAACTCCTCGCCGTTTGCCTGGATATGGCGGTGACGAGGATTGCCACCTTTGCCGTATGAGTGAATCCAGATTCCAGTTCTCGCGCCTGTAGACTTGGCGCGCTCAATGGCTACACCTTGGAAAGCACCACGGACTAAATCCATCGCCTCTCGATGGGCCCTGTTACCGGTGAAGTCACTAGCCTGTTTTACCGCCGAGATAACATCCGATAAAGTAGTACCAGCTCGACCGGCTACGAAGTCTGTGATAGGCTCGCGCATCTTATCAATGTACGAGCCCGGCAGGCTCATAACGAACTTCTTGTTCTGCTGATACACCTGGTCGACTAATTGTTGCACGTTAGCCGGCATTTCGTCAATGACAAAGTTTGAACCGGCCGCTAGCTGAACGTTAGCCCTGGACTCCTTTAGAATGGAGTCCATAATTGGCTTCATAGTTGAGTCAGCATGCTGCTCGAAAAACTGCGTGTAATACTGCTCGAGGTTCCGAAGAACCCCGAGCACCGGCTCATTATTGCGTAGCGCCGACAGGATTGACTCGCGGCTGTGGCGTTTCATTAGGCCCAGCATTAGGTTGAGTCGTTTGCTGTAACGCGTTTGCAGTTTGAGCGGCGTGAAGAGCGGCACTGAATCCGCTGAGGTCGTCTTCTTCTCCGCCATTTTCATCGTCCTTCAGATTATAGCCGGACTCAGGGTCGGCTTTAATAGCTTCACGGTTTTCCTGAGGCGATACGTTGCCCAGGGTCTGGTTGATTTGACGAGTCTGTGCTTTCTTCAGCTGGACGTCTGACAGCTCAGCTTCTGACGGTTCGTCAAGAGGATTCCACTCTATCTCGACGTCATAGTCCTCGCCCCACAAGTGGCGACACGCCAGCTCATAGTGCCGCTCAAGAAGCGGGTCACAGTGGTGTTCCTGGATGCCGGCGCACAGGACGTTATAGTTGTCAGTCTCATGCTCGCCAGTAGACTGGAATCCTTTCGGCGTAGTGCCCAACAACTTGGTTACCGGCATTTCAGCAACACCAGCTACTAGCTGATATTCTGTCATGATTACGGTGTCAACGTCTGACAAAGCTGTTTCATGCTGTTCGTAGCCATCTGCCGCGCCCATCACGAAGAGCCCGTAGTTATCGCGGAGCTCTGCAATCTCCTGGTATTTAGCAGCCAGTGATGCAGGGTCTGCACCAATTGCTTCAAGCACCGTTTTGATAATGTTGAAGCGCTTGGTCATGAGAAGCTGAGGGCCTTCGTTGGCCGAACGCTCAGCAGCATAGACTCGCTCCCAGATTAATTGTGGGATTGACAGCCCGCCGAATTGGTAGGTCGGCTTGAGGATGTCAGGCACTTCAGCATAACGGGTAATGACCAGGTGCGACTTATGATAGAGCTTATTGCCAATCATCCAGTAGTCAGGTTCGTAGAAGTCAATGAGCGACGGGTCAGAAACGTTCTGCGATTCGAACTGAGGCGCACACCAAATCGGGTCTACCTGGCTGATGCCTTCGTAGCAGCCAACACCCACAGAGTCGATGTTGAACTGCTTCTTATAGTAGTCCGTGTCGTTCGACCGAACTTTAAAGATTGAGATACGAATGCCGAAGCCGCGAGTGTAGCGCGCCTGCTCACTTGCCTGGTGTTTGATTTTGCGTTTCTTGTCGAATCGCTGAAGACGCTTAGTCTTCTCTTCGTCAAGGCCGCTAATCTTCCAACCGTTACGAGTTGCATCCTCAGCCGGAATCTTACAGGCCCGGTTAATGAGCCAGTTCTGAAGCAGGATGCTGATAGCGTGATAGCCTATCCATGCCTGATTCGCATACCAGGCCAGCATATGTGGGGGCATGCCGCCACAGCCTCGTGCCTGATACTGGGGTGTCATAGCGGCAGTATCTACGCAGGCGCTATCCATAGCTCTGCCCTCATGCCCTGCGCTAGTTACAGTGAGGTTAGCAGGCGTGACAGGGATAGCCAGCTCTAAAATCCGGTCGAGCTGGGCGTGTTTAGTGGCGTGAGTAGTAAAGCCGGTAGCAGCAAGAATGCCGACCGGCGCTTTACCATCGTCTTGTTTTTCGGTCTCAGGTTCTGCCACGACTGGCGCAGGTACCTCGACTTTTTTCTGCCGGTTGAATGGCCAGAGTTTCATCCAAAGATTCCTCGTGTTTTACCGAAGGTTATTTTCTCAACGCCATCCATCATGGTGTCGACCTGGTCGTCGTGCACGCCGTTCGGGAACTGCGACACTTCAAGCAGGAAGTCAGCCAGCCATGGCGCGTAACGTGGCAACAGTACATTGCCATTGGCGATTTGTGGTGCAACGTCATGTGCACGAGTTACCTTGTCAGTATTACGCTGAACTGGTATGACCGGAATGCGCTCAAGCTTCAGCTGCTGAATAAGGCCAGTACCTGAGACTTTGTCCTCGATGTACATGCTGCGCAGTTTTCCGTAGCCGCCTATATTTGCATGCTTCTGCCAGAAGGCACGAGCATTCACGATAAGCATTGGCGACTCCCACTTATCGCGAACCTGGTCAAGCAGCACAGCCTTGCTTGGTATCTGCACACCGTCTATGACCTGAGGCATCGTTGCGCCCCAGCATTCCAGGACGCAATAGTCGTTCTCTTCCTTGGTCTTCTGCGCGGTATCGACGGTGATGATACGGTAGCCGAGCGGAGGAGGAGATTCGTAATACTGGAACCATTCTAACTTGAACAAGTTACCACCGATAATCGTCGGTGACTGCTGGTAAAGGGCGAGCCAGTTACCCTCAGACATAACCCGCTTACGTTCTAGCAGGAACTCAAGCGACTTGTGCTCAGGGAATAATGGCTCGCCGACTTTGCGATGCTTCTCGTCTTCCTCGGCGATGGCTTTATACTTACAGACACGGACAGACGGGTCGTGCTCTATCAGCCTTCCCACAGGGTCATCGATATGCCAGCGCGTCAAGATTATCAGAAGACCGGCTGTCTCTGAGAATCGAGAGAAGAAGTCATCTGTGAACCAGTCCCATGCTGCGTCGCGGATAGTCGGCGAGTTAGCTTCGGTACGACCTTTGATGGGGTCGTCTATTACGCCGAGGTCGAGACTTTCACCAGTAACCGAGCCCCTGACGGTAGTGTTGCGAAAATACCCGTCGCGTCCTGCGTACTCAATAAGGTCGCGGTTTTTAGTGGCAGTATCGCCTTTCTTACCCGATGCCATAACGATGTCGGGGAAGACTTCGTTATACACTGGGCTGGCGAATATACGCTGTAGCTTAAGGTTCGCCCTAACACCGAGACGCTCCGAGAATGAGCCATAGATTGTCCTCAAGTCTGGATTCTTACCGGCAGCCCATGCCATGAAGTCGATAATGGCTACCGACTTACCATGCTGAGGCGGCGCTTCGATAACTAGCTTCGGTCTGTCACCACGGACGAAGGCCTCGTGGAAAGCCTGAAGTTCGTCGCAGACCTCTTTGTTCCACCAGCCCCACTTATCTTTGGGGTTGATGAGCTGGCGGAAGATGAAGAAGTTATCACGTGCAAGCAGGATTAGCTTCTTGCGCTGCAGCTCCAACTTCCGCTGCAGAATCTGTTGCTTAATCTGCTGACTCTGCGTTTTCATCTTTACCTTCCTCAGCTTTCAGACCGGCAAGACGTTCCATCTCTTCGAGACGGGCCAGCTCAGCTTCGAGGTCGTCCATGTTCATGTCAACGTTCTTGTTGACAGACGTGGAGTCGATGCTGACTTCGGAAGCTTTGAGGGTAGGAGCCATATAAGGCAGAAGGCTTAATGCCGTTTCCGACATATGCTTATAATCAGCCTTGTCTTCGGCCATAGCAATGGACCGTTGCAGGACTTCGAGGGGTGAGAGCTTGACCGCTTCGAGTTTAGCGATGAAGTCTTCGGTACGGCTGCGAGCTTTAGGTTTCATATAAAAAATCCCGGAATACTTGGCGGTATTCCAGGATTCTAATATGGATGGCTGGCAAATAAAATCAGATTAGGGCTTTCAGCGACGGCGCGCATTTCGGCGAGCCTTCCCAGTTGCCGTCCAGGTCCAGCCAGAAGATAGCTGTTGGATAGCCTCGCCCTGACCGCAGAGGGTCTACCTCCATCTCAGACATCAAGTACATGCGACCAGTAGGCGGATGCGTATGGACTCCTTTAAACGTCGCAATCTTACCACAGACTGTGATAGCCTTGCGCCCTGCCATCCATTGCGCCACATCCAGCGCCTCTGGCTCGGAAGCCGGAAGCTCAGACTCAAGGATGTCGAACAGGTCCATTAGCGGACCTGAACGTCTGGCAGGATTTGAGCAGGGTTGAAAGTAACGCGATAGCGGTACTCGTTTGCCGGAGCAGATTCGGTCTGCTCGATGAAGTAGGTCACTTCAGTCGTCAGGCCCATGAAGTGCTTCTTGTAAGTATTCGGTCCGGTCTTGCAGGTAATCTCTACCTCCTCACCTTTGTTCTCACGAGCGCAGAGACCTTCGATGCTGAGAAGGTATTCGCCATTGCGGACGTTGTAGAAGACGATGCGACGCTGTACTTCGAAGTTTGCCGCAGCAGTGCCGACGTTACGGCTAGCGACGTCTGCTGCGTTTTCACAACCCACAATGGTGAGTGCGAGGAGGGCTGTTGCGATTACTTTTTTCATTTGTTGGTTCCTTAGTAAAGTGGTCCGCCGAGGGTATCAGTAATCCAGTCGATTACATCGCCTAGGTGGTGCTTGGTATAGTCGAAGATGAAGATGCTGTTGCCGTCGATACAACCCTCGTGGTGGTCATGGTCGCCGTAAGCCAGCATCATATACTCATCATACAATGCCTCATGGTTTTCGCGAACGCCTGGCATCTCCTCGCGTTTGCGGTCACCAAGTACCAGGTCTTTAGGCGGTAAGCAAATAATGAGTAGTGTCTTCTCTGCTACTTCAATCACGTCGTCGTAGTCAAAGCATGACTGCTGCTTGCGAACTACATTGCTATAGATGTAGTCGCTGATTGCCTGACTACGGTCCAGTACCAGTTCACCGGCATCATCGACTTCTGCCTCAAACATGCGACGAGCTTCTGCGTCGCTTTCCAGATTAGTGGCATGCAGTGTAGGTCTGTCATAA
>CYGL01000445.1_pt1 | contig 16840 bp, 24 predicted proteins | sample 485531 | NCBI WGS metagenome assembly CYGL01 (sample SAMEA3497897, study PRJEB9818) | human gut metagenome | reverse complement strand
GCTGTGCGATGTGGCATAACAGTTGTGGATATTGAACGTGCCACCGTCTTTCGAGTAAATGAATGCGTCATAACTGGCGTTATTATCAGTGTTAGAATCAACGGTAATGTGGTTAAAGCACTCGATTTCGCCGCCGTTACAAATTAGGGTTGCTCTTTTACTGGGATTAGATACGCAGTTAGTAACGATAAGTTTTTTAGTTTTACATGCAATGTCACTCGATCCGTTGTTGTTTATGCTCTTGAACGTGCAATTTTCAATGGTGTTGTTATTGCTACTGTTTTCTTGGTTGATGTGTGCGAAATAGTTGTCGATAAACGTGCAGTTTTTAATTGTTCCGTTTGTGATTTCATTGTCGTGGTTGCGTTCAATGTCAATGCCGCACTGAGGGTTTATTCCCTGCGTATTAGAAATGGTACAGCCATCAATCACAAATTTATCGCAGTTAATGACTGAGATGCCGTTTCTTCTGTTGTTGTCAATTAAGCAATTAACGATTGTCACATTAGCGCACCCATTTTCGCCAGTTCCGGTGTTTTCAGAACCAAGGTAGATTCCGTCACCCCAGCAGTTTTTTATTGTGACATTTTTGATATTTGCATAGTTGGAATTAGAAAGGTTTATGCCCATCCCCCATTCTCCTGCAGTTCCTGTGTGTTCTTCTCGTTCACCGATAATTGCCAGGTCTGAGATTCTGGTATTGCCGCTGGCATCAATAATCTGGTAATTTGAACCCGTAACCGGCTTAATTTTAATGGTTGCGCCATTACCATTGATTGTTTTGCCGGATGCTTTAATTGCTGTACCAGTTACTTGGTCTGCGCTGACAAGGTATGTTTTGTTGCGCATATTCAAGACATTGGCGTATTCAAGTGCCTTGTTAATAGCATTAGTGTCATCTGTGATACCGTCACCAACTGCGCCGAAATCTTCTGGTGTTACATAGTTTTGTGCATATTCTGCTAATGTGAAAGGCTTTGCAAATAAGCCGTTTTGAATCGCAATAGCTTTTGCACTGGTCTCGCTGACGACTTTGTAGAAACTGCCCATTTTGTCGTCAACTTTAGCGTAACCGCACGTCATAAGCGTGTCATTGAGCTTTACACGCTTATCTGCGGCCATATCGTCCTTCGTGTTGTATGTGTATACAGTTTTGCCAACAAGGTCGTTTACAGTGTCAGCGTATTTCAGAACTTCCTTTTCATACCGCTCAACGTTCTGGTTGTATTGCGTCACCTGAGCGTTCCAGTCTGCGCTCTTAATCCAGAACTCAGTATTGGTAATCTCAGTGTTTGCAGGAACAGTCTTGCGGCTGACATAGCTCTGTTCATTGGCATAGACCACGCTCAGAGCGGCATACTCGATGGTCTTATCCCAAGCGCCCATGAATTTAGGAGCATAACGAGCACCAATGTACTTCTTAATCGGCATATTATAGATTCCTTTCATATAATAAACTGTCCACCCATCGAACCATAACGCCTGGTTCACCCTCCCGATAGGATTGAATAGTGCCTATCATATGTCAAAGTTACTGTACAACTTCCGGTTCCCACAGTAAAGCAAGTTTGCCATAGTCCTCAGAATCAGGGTTCATGTCTGTGTCGAAGTTAATGAAGTCCCAAGTATCAGGAATCCATGCAATAAAGTATCCGTTCTCGTCAACCTCGAACCACACATACTTAACAATTTTGGAAACCATCACCTGTAAGTTGTTGTCAATCCATAGTGCAAGGGCTTGTACATAAGTTTCGATGTAGTCACCGTTGACTAGCTTCTGAATCTCATTGTAGCACTCTTGTACGGTTTTGTCAAGCTGTGCAATTTTAGCATTGATATCAGCTCTAAAGTCCGCATTCTCGGTGTTTACTTTGTTCTCAAAGTCGTCAAGTTGGTTTTGAAATTTTTCTTCCAGTTTGTCAATCTGAGAGTAAAATGTGATAATTTCATTGAACTGTTTCACAGCACTGTTGTAGGTTTCCACAACTCGTGCCAGAATCTCATAATCGCTAGATCCCGGAAGGAAAGTATTCAGGTCAAACTTACCCGGAATAGGAAGGAAGGGCAACGGAGTAAGAGTAGTAAGTGGCATAGTGACACCCCCTTTACAGATGGAAGTAGTCGAGCACCCACCTAAGCAGGGCGCTCAAGAATTTAGCCCAAGAGACTAAATCCATATTTATCACCCCTTTCAGGGCAGTTTAATCCAGCCCTCAATGTGGTACTCCTGAGAAGCGGCGGTAGCGGTACTCAGAGAAATGGTGATATCGTGGATACCATCAACGGAACTGACAGTATCCTTCACTTTTGCGGCGGCAGTTGCAGAGTAGTCGGAACTGGTGTTGTACCAATTCAGTTCAGCGTGCTTGCCAACAGTGGGCAGATTCACACGCAGGACAGGACTGCCAGCAGTGACAGCGCCGGAAGCGGTGAACACGGCATTGACGTGCAGTGCATCGTTCAGCAGATAGGAAACATCCTCAGCAATTTTGATGTTGCTGTCAGCGGCCTGAATGAAGTTGACCATAATGAATCTCCTTTACAAAATTCCCATGAAGCAATCTTTTAAACTCTCGATAACCTCTAAATCCAGATTGCGTATAGATTCAGAGTATTCTTTGAACAGTTCTGCGTAAGACTTGTTATTCAAGCCAGACACGGTTCTGTTCCGGTTATCATTGTGCTGTCTGTCTGCTGTGGTGTGTTCATCGAATGTGGTTGTTTCTTTGCTGTTATAAGTGGTGGTGTCGGTACTGTTGCTGTTTCCGCTGAATGTGCCCTTGTTCTTCTGTTTTACTGCATTGTTGGCGTAAGTGTTGTTGGCGATGTCCGATTCAATATTTAGCATTTGGGCGGGTGTATCAGAACTAACAGCCAAGTTAAAGCTGTCAGAGTTCTGGTTTTGTAAACTGCTATTGTTGGTTGTATCAATACCAGACCTAGCAAGCACATCAGTACCGGTTTTAGTACCGTTATCTGAACTAGTGCCGTCAGCCTTTACAATCTCAGTGAGCGTACCGCCGGTGTAGAACTGCCACTTTTCAGCCATCGCGTCATACAGCATATTAAAGTAAGGCATCTGTTCGTTAAGAGTGTTGTTCAGGAAGAGTTTGAACCTGTCAGGCGGGAGACAACAAATCTCATTGAAATAGTAGTGGTTGATGATTTTCTGGTTCAATGCTTCTCTCCATGTTTGCATATCGTCAGCAGACTTGAGAAAAGACGGAAGTGGGTAATCATTCATGCCAATATTGAACCCTTCAAGAGTGAGCAGTTTACCCAGTTCAATGGTATATGTCGACATTAGTCCTCACCCCCGTTATCATCTCCACCACGGGTACGTACATAGGAAATAGTAGAAGCATTTTTGCTGTACTTGTCACCGTCAGTGATATACGGTTCATTTGCCAGCCGAACAGAAACATTCAAACCGAACATATCATTGATAAGATCACAAGCGTGTTTACGCTGAGACAGACCAATGTTTGCCAGAGCATTTGCTTGCTGGTCAAATTGCTCCACCTCGTCAGTCACTCGCCGTTCTCGTTTGAAGTCAGCCATACCGATACCAAGGAAAGACAGGTACTCGTTGTACTTAGTAATCTTGATATCCTGCAACTGTCCAGCAACGAACGGTGCGTCAGTCCGTAGAACCATGAAACTGTTCGGGTCAAAAGTGCCTTTCATGCCGTAGATAACAGGATTGTTACCAGTGTACTTCTGATACACAGCCTGAGCGGTCTGTTTTTGCTTTGTATCAGTCAGAATTAGGACGGGGGTTTTCTGAGCGCCAATGTTGACTTTGATAGTCTGGTCAATGTCGTACAAGTCCTGAGTGTAACGGATAGTGGTAAGGAAAGTAGGGTACATATCAGGTGTATTTCTGATAAGTACGCAGTCTTTCATATCATACTCGGGGAAAGTTTCCACTGGGCTGATAGGTCTGATATACATAGGTTCATTGTAGAAGTTGATACCACGAAGAGAGCCATTCAGGCACATATAGCCACGGGTTGCATGGTTGAAGAAAACAGCCTTGCCATATGTGAACAGGCAATACTCGAGATATCGCTCATTCACGCTATCAGGAAGCCCTTCCCACTTAAACATGGTACAGGCTAGAGATTTAAGGCGGTAGTAGTAGTCAGCGTAAGCGGCATGGGATGCTTGTTTGTCTGCGAGTTCGTTATCGTAATTGTACATTTGAATCACCTCTTATCCAAATATCGAGTTGATTAACCAAGATACACCAGCAGTAGCAAGTGCACCGACAACATACCCCACAGGGCCCGCAATCGCCGCACCAATTTGACCACCAATTTGTGAACCAGCGATATTGATAGCCAAGTTGGTCAATCCTGTAACAACCCAACTAGTAACCACTGGTGTAATGTACTTTTGGACAACCGTACTAGCCACCGTGGATACAACCTGAACCAGAACGTTTTTAGCAGCTTGCTCAATAGAGATATCACCCTTCATAACACCGCCAATAGACTGGCACATGGTGTTCACAATGCCGGGTACTAAGTCTGCGGCAATCTGGTTTAGTTCTGTGCTCTGTGAATGAGAACCAATGTAGGAAGTAATTGCGTTAGCTAGTGCATGAGAACCAAGTTCGCAAACGTAATCAATTGACTGTCTTTTGGTAACTTCCAAGAATTGCCCAGCGGCTAGTTTTACATCACCTGTGGTAAGAGCAGTAGTAACAGTTTGCCACCCGTCAGCTATAATTGTGTCAACATAAGAATCCAGAAGAGCCAGAGTGTGAACACCTAGTTCTGAGTTCCTGTCAATCTTGGTAACATCAACAATCCAGTCTTTAAGCTGTGATTTAGCTTGGTTAATCTCGTTTTGGGCGGCTTGTTGTCCAACAGAAATTGCATATTGCAGTAGGTTGTTGATTTTGTTTTCAACGTACCAGATGGAATTGTTTACAACGTCAGAGCAGAACTTGTTAAGTACTCCGCTGAAATCACCAGTTGTAAGAATGTCAGTGGCATAACCAGCGGCGTTTGCTTTGATACCGTCTAACTGTGCTTTCACATAGTCTTTAATCAGTTTTGCTAATTCGCTGGAAGGGTCAACGTTCTTTGCGGCTATGATTCTGTCAGCGATTCCGTTTACAGTCTCGTTGAACTGAGATTCAGTTACAGAACCGTCCTCAGATGCCGCGCCTTGAATTACTTTGATCTCAGCGTCAGTGACATAAGGGCTTTTGTGCATTTCAACTTGGCTGTAATGATTTTCAGTGTATGGTATACCGGGAAAGTCTTTGATGCTGTTAGGGTTTACACTGAACTCGTGACTAGTTTTGCCGCCATCAAAGTTAGTGTAATCAGTGCGAGTGGCAGAAGTAAAGTAAATCTGGAAGTGAAGGTGATACCCGGTGGATTTACCCGTGTTGCCGACTGTGCCAATCTGGTCACCCTGTGAAACTTTTGTTCCTGTGGCAGGACCAATTTTTTCCATGTGGGCATAGCGAGTATAGTAGCAGTTCCCGTCAGAATCAGTGGTATCATCGTGGCGAATAAGAACGGTGTTGCCCCAAGAATCAGAAGAATAGCTTTGAACAACTGTGCCAGCCTTTACAGCGTAGATGGGTTTTCCAGCAATCTGGCCGGGTGTGCCAGTAGTAAGGTCAATGCCAGCGTGGGAAGCGCTGAAAGCCGTAGTACAATACCACGTTCCAACACCAAGCGGATGAAACCATTCATCGGTACTGTAAAAACCTGTAACGTTGTTTTGTGCATTACTGCCGCCAGTTCGGGGAGAACCAGCAGTAACTTTTATTGTGATATAGTCGTGGTTGTTGGCAACAAAGTTGTTGGAAGTCAGCCAAGGGTTCAGCTGTAACAGAGTTTGGACAGGAACACCGCACATCGTAGAAATCTGCTGGATATCATCCATCCAAGAACCAGTGTATTGTACCTTTAAGGTGGCGTAAACAGCGTTACTCGCAGTGGACGCAGTCTTAAATTCTTTTAGCGTTTCTGCCGCTGAGTTTGCCATACAATCACCACCTTACACAATCGCATTGTTTTGGCTAAAGTTGCCGTATGTTGCAGTGTATGCCCAGAAGAACACACCGTTGTTGAATGCACGCTTGATAATTTCCATGTCATCGTCAGGGAAGTTGCCACTGGCATTCAATCCGTTGGTTTTGATGTAAGTCCAGCTTGCTCTAGCATGAAGATTGATAGCTCTGTATTCACTCTGTTTGTAGCCGTAGACGGTGAGAAACTTGTCACAGCGTTCAACAATATCTTTAGGAAGAACTTTGTAGCCGTAGGAGAACACAGTCTTGCCAGTAGCTATGTAGCCGTTGGAAGCACTCATGCCGCCTGTTGCGGGCGCATTGTAATTCTCAGAGATAGCGGCAAGGTCTTGTGTAATTTCATCAATGCCAGAAAACTGGATTGCCGCTTTTGTAGCGTTTGAAATTACGTTGCTTGCGTTGCTGGTAATATTTTGAATAGACTGATTTACTCGCCCTGTAACAGCGGTTACAGGATTTATAGTATCAATCACACTACCAGCCAAACCAGCAATCGAACCAACAGAGCCAACAACTGCCTGAGCAGTGTTTCCAACTCTTACGTTCTTTTGCCGCTTAACGTAGATAGCATTGCTTCCGCTGTGCAAGTTGTAATCGTTCTTGTACTGGTTGTAGCTCCACCCGCTTTCCGGGATAGAAGCAAACATAGAGATGGTAGAAATAGAACCGTCACTGTAATTCTCAACGAATGCGCTGATAGTTCCGCTTGTCTGATCTGCCGAAACTTTGATGTTTACTTTGCTGTCAGTGATGAACACCGGGTTGAAATCCGTCTCCTGTCCGTACATGCTCATAAAGCAAGTAATGAACGCAGACGAAAGCATTTTCTTGTTCTTCGGGGTGTACCCAGAAATAGCACTGGGATACTTAGAGAAGGAAACGGTAATCGGGCCGTTCTTTAGCTTGTAAGGGTACTGTTGCAATTTGATAACTGCCGTTGCAGTGCCGTTCTTAACATAGCTGTCCAGAATACTGCCAACACCGGGGTTGTCAATGTGAAAGTCAACAAGATTTTGTCCGCCGGAATAAATGCCAGAGTTTACAGAACCAGTTCTGGATTCTCCCGCATAAGTGGAAGTGGCAAACAGCGCAATGCCGTCTGGTGCAAGGTCGGTAGAACCAGCCACCTGATAGCCACCCGGATTGCCAACACTGAAATCCTCTGGTACAATATTGTCTCCGGCTACATCGGTATCACTGTGGCATCTGTCAACATAGCTGTCGTAGTATGTGATATCAAAGAACCAAGTCTGGATAACGTCTGTGCTGACGTACAGTCTAACAGAGCTGTTACTTGCCCACTCGATTCTATCGATAAAGGCATAGAACCATTTATTGGTGAAGTTGTTGTTCTGGTACATGATGTAGTTGCAGTTATAAAGCAAGTCCACTTCGCCGTCCACAACAATGGTGTTATTCTTTTTAATGTACTGGAAGTTCTCGTAGGTTTTAATCGTCTTGCCTAAGAAATAGGCAGTCTGTGCTTCGCGATTGGGAAACCACAGTGTGTTCCTGTAATCACTCTCAAGCGGAGTGTCGAGTAGCCTTAAGGCCGTAGTTGGTGTAAACATAATTTTTGCACCTCTCTTGCCCCTGTCCCGCCCTCGCTGGTCTAAAGCTCAACCAGCTACCGTAAGAGAGAAAATTATGGAGCAGTTACGTTATGAAGAATTACTCTTCGGTGAATGCCCACGCATTGGCAAACGGACTGCAAGCCATGGTCTCCCAGTGATGCAGGAAGTAGGTGCGGCTCAGAGTGCTTGCGTTGTACGGGGTTTCGGCCATCTGGAAGCGGTTGTCATGGGTGCGCAGGAAGGTGTTGTCTGCAATGATAGCCAGCGTCTTAGCGGCATCACCAGTATCACCAAAGCTATCAACCATAACCTGTCGGCCAAGGAACTCAGCCTTGCTCATGTTGAATGCCTTAGCCAGAACTTCAACGTCAGTGAAGGCGGCCACGTCAGCACGAACCAGAACGCTGATACGGGCAGGAGAAGTCCAAGTAGTCAGGGGAGTTGCGTTTGCAATGCCCTGAGCGGTAGCCATCTTCTGATAGCAGTTGTACTTAGACGAAGGGAACTGGAACTGAAGATACTTGGCCCGAAGGTCGGTGATCAGAGTTTCAGCGAAAGCACGATGGTCAGCGCCGGAGGCCAGAGAGGTCTTGTTGACATTGCCATCGTTGATAGCCTGTCCAACGACACCTTTCATCAGCTTGAACTCATCGATGTTGTCACCGCTGGTCAGGGTGTTCAGAATCATCGAGACGAAGTTGTTGAAGGTGTCAGCGTTGGTGAAAGCGCCAGCCAGAACAGCGTCATAGACAGTAACCTTGTACTTGTCCTGGCGGTTACGGCGGTAATACACCGTCTTAACATCAGGAGAAGCAGGGGACAGAACGTCACTCATTGCAGAACTGTCGTAGGGAGTGGCGATAGCAGGGTTCGCAATGCTGTCCTGCACGTCAGTGCCATATGGGATATCAACACCCTTAAAGATGCGCAGAGGGTTGTCGTAGGTCATGTTGTGTGCTTCCTGAAACAGAATGCGGTTCACCAGACCGTTGATGAACTCATTCATAAAGGGAGTATACTGCATGATAGCGCCGCCAGTTGCCTGAAGGGTGGCATTGGTGGCGAGAGGGATGTTATCTTTCAGAGTGGAACTTGTCTCAATGACGGCATTCACAATGTCGATAGCAGTTGCCATAGTTTGTCACTATCCTTTCTAAATCTTTAACCCTTGAGGTTAAGTCTGCCATTGGTAAACAGGCGGTTGATGGGGTCTTTATCCTCTTCCGGTCGAACAGGGTTTTTCAGCTGTTCTTCCGGCACAGTAACACGAAGGAAAAGATTCATGTTGTCCTCTTTCAACTTCGCATTCTTTGCGGTAAGGTCATCAACACTGCGAAGGGCTGACGCTTTTGCGGCAACCTCTTCGCTGAAACCAGTGGTAAGTTCTGCCAAGATGTTGGTTACTTCGCCTTGATCGGCGTTGTCACCCATGTGCTTGATAAGCTCCTGTGTCTTGGCATTGAAATCGGCAAGCTCCATAATTTGCTCCTTTCAATTATTTCTTGTTAGTGCGATAGTCCCAACGTGACTTTCCCTCTCTTACATCCACATGGACAAAGGTATCGTAGATACCAAGTCCAAGCGAATTAGGGTATTTAGAATTGAGCCACGAGTACAGCTTGAGCGGCGATACGCTGGTAATATAAATATCAGCGGCGTTGCCAAACATGTGCTGTGATTTAGGACTGGAAGTTTTGAGTGAGCTGTTGTAAGCTACTGTGCGGTATCCTGAGTTGATAATGAGTGGTTTGTTGTAGTGGTTGCGGATGATTTCAAGTAATTCGAGAAGTGCTTTGTTTAGCACAATGACACGGGATAAGTCAGAACAGCGGAACTCATGCGCTTTGAAATGGGGAGACAACTGTTCATCGGGGCTGAGAGTGTAGTCGAAAACATAATACGATTTAGTGTTCAACGTGTTCACCCTTTTCTTTCTTGTTCAATGCAGACAGGAACGGTGCAACCAGTTTCACCAAGTCCGGGTTAATCTGGCCCAGATTCTCGAGAACAGAAATAGCTTCCGTGACGATAATCAGAGTGCAGATAGTTGCGGCGGCAGGGAAATTGAATCCCATATCCACATAGCCCATTGCATAGTCAGCGAGATAACCGAACGCAATGAACAGGATAAAACTGGCTTTCTTGTAAATTCCTTCCCTTGCCTTTGTGGAGTTCAACTCTTTGTTTTTGACAGCTTTCAACACTCCGGTGAAAACGTCAATCACCATAAAGGCCAGAGCGAGTTTTACTTCCACTGGAACGGAATAGACGGCATTCATAAGCTCACCCCCTTTCCGATCTAGCTTCTATAATTATTATACCATAGGAGCTTGAAAAAAGGAAGTAGGCATGATATAATTATTTTATAGAGAAAAAATGTTCCACATGGAACAATTAGGAATAATTCCTAAAAGGAGCTGAGAAAATGAGTGACTTCTACGATGGTACAAAGTTACTATCTTTGATGGACACAAACGGCAACAAGCCAGAAATCTATATGTGTACCACAAACCGTTCTGGCGGTAAGACTACTTGGTTCAACCGATATTGCGTCAAGCGATTTATCAACTACAAAGAAAAGTTCATGTTGCTATACAGGTTCAACTATGAACTTGATGGATGCGCTGACAAATTCTTTAAGGATATTGGCGTTCTATTCTATCAGGGGCACGCAATGACTTCTCAGCGAAGAGCCGCTGGCATTTACCATGAACTGTTCCTCGATGGTGTTCCTTGTGGTTATGCTGTCAGTATCAATGCGGCAGACCAGATTAAGAAGTATTCTCATTTTTTCTCAGACACTAGCCGAATGCTCATGGACGAGTTCCAGAGCGAGACGAACCATTACTGTGCAGATGAAGTGAAAAAGTTCAGGTCTATCCACACTTCTGTTGCCCGTGGACAGGGCGCACAATCTCGGTATGTGCCTGTCTATATGCTGTCTAACCCTGTAACTCTGCTGAACCCCTATTACGTTGCTATGAATATCAGTTCCAGACTGAATGACAATGTAAACTTTCTGCGTGGCGTTGGTTGGGTTCTGGAACAGGGATATGTTGATGCCGCTTCTAAGGCTCAGGCCGAATCTGCTTTTAACAGTGCGTTCAGCGGAGACACTTATGACGTTTACTTAACACAGGCTGTGTACCTGAACGACAGCTCTGCATTCATTGAACGCCCTTCTGGTGTTTCTCGTTACTTGGGCACTATTCGATACATGAACAAGGAATACGGCCTTAGAGAGTTCCCTGACACAGGCGTTATCTACTGTGACGATAAGCCAGACTTGACATACAAGTTCAAATTAGCTGTCACCACTGACGACCATAGAGTGAACTATGTTATGTTGAATGCGTACAAAATGTTCACTGACCAGATGCGGTATTTCTTTGACCGTGGCGCTTTCCGGTTTAAGAATCTGCAATGTAAAGAAGTTATCTTGAAAGCGCTGTCTTACTGATCTTATCCCTCTGAGACAGTACCACCGATACAGGCGGGTTTTGCAACGGCGATGAACCGTCCGCTATGTAGTTTCGTATCTGCAATGCGCTTTGGTGCACCTCAGAGACAGGATATAGAAAACCCCTCTTGCCGTTCCGTTAGGTTCGACTTGAGGGGTTTGTTTTATGCTAAGGTTATAGTACAGTTTCTATAAATATCAACTTCTGCAAACGGAGATATGAATGCAACAACACCAGTTGCAAGATTAACCACTTGCACGTCTTGGCTATTTGTTTGCTTACTGGTTATCATATAATACCCGCCTGTCTCAGGGAAATATATAACCTCGCCCTGCTTGGCATTAGTAATTCTTTCATGCCCTACACTATTTATAATCATCTTACCACCTCATAGCCAGCAAAGCCGCAAGAACCAGTAGTGCGTCACAGATGTACACTGATTTGTCAAGTTTGTACCTGTCTCTGCATACAGTAATGTAAATAGAATAAGATGCCGCAATAGCAAACACCATAACGCCGCTCACTTTTCCTTCTCCTTTTCTTTGGTGTACCACAGTGTAAAACCAGAACCAGCAATGATAGCTGTAAACGTCTTGTTGGTGTCAACGTGATACATGAAAACTTTCGACCTCAGCATATCATTGGACAGAGATGAAACTTTGATTGCACCGTCATTGATGCCCGGCAAATGCACATACTCTCTGTTCAGTGAATAGGCAACGTACATGAGGGAATCTTTAGACAGTAATTTCCTGTCATAGTTCTCGCCGGGCATGCGGATTAACAGGTGCTTCTTTTTGAGTTTTTCTTCTGCCATTCCTTTTGCATCAGGGATAACTCCGTTACCCATTCTGAGTTCCCCCTTGCTGAAAGCACTCACTAGCATTCACCGCTGTCACCTTATGGAAGATATACCAGTCCTCTGGTTCAGGCTGATAGTGCTTGATGTGGTATTTACAACCAACGTAGTCACAACCGCCTGTCCGCTGGTCATAGGAATAGTCACAGATTTTGTGTAAGTCTTTCATGTTACTCACCTCTTCAAAATAATAATGACCTTATCAAATGCGTATTGCGTAACCCTAGCCTGATTAGCCTGTATAGCCGAAAACACACTTACAATAGCTTTATCATATCGCCGCCACTTATCACGCTCACCAAACCTGAACGCAATAAACTCTTCATCACCATCGTACTTGAGTTCTACTTCTGTGTGCTCGTCAATGTCACACCACGCATACCAAAGTTCCTCTAGTGTAATCATCTTACGCACTCCCTCACTTGGATTATTACCTTGTCTTTGCGAACCTTAAACGTGCTCACATGAAGGTTTCTGAACTGGTTCTTCATTGGGTCAAACCTTCCACGATACAGGAGCGTGAAAAAACTCCACAGCTCAAACTCGGTTTTCCACCCACAGTTCTGGCAGGACTGGTAAAACTCTTCAATAGTCATTTGAAATGCACCTCGCAATCCATAATACAACCTGTGAAATCGAGTTCTTTAATCCAAAAGGTTGCTACCTGAGCGCCTTTGTATGACTTAGAAATCTCAGACCACATACAATGATCCCGAATTAAACCAGAACTACTGTATAAATCAAACCATGCATCTCCTGCAAAGTATAAGGTTGCATACAGGTCTTTAAGACTTGAAAATTTTCTTGGCATTGTATCACCTCATTGTAAATCAATACTGATTTTATTATCAGCAATATTATAGCTAAACGTAACAACTCTAAAATCGCCAAAGTCCTTTATTGCATCTTCGTAATATGAATAGTTATAGATTCTATGTGCGTAATCATCATGGATTTCAACAGCTGTAAAGGGTGTCCAATCTTTAAAAGCGCTCCACAATTCAGCTAGTGTCATTATATCACCTCAAGTTAATAGCAAATACATTTGGGAACCAGCAAAAATTAGCCACTAACTTATCTCCATATAGCTCAGTTACTTTACGATAATAAGTAAATGTTTCAATACTTCCACTAGATTTATAACAAACTGAAACCACTGTATTGGGTAGCCAATTGCCGCATAAATCATAAAGCTCTTCAACAGTCATTGTATCACCTCATTGTAAAATCAGTGTCAACCAGCAACACACCACCTTTGATTCTTCTTGGCAATAGTTTACCGGGAACTGTCAGTCCTGTTTTGAAATCTTTGAACGTCCGTGTTTTGCTCAGAAATGCAATCTCTTCTGGCGTAAGTTTAGAATCAGCTAATGCTTGTTCCTCGTTTCTGGGATTCACCCCGTTGTCAATGTCCTCTGCAACCTTACTGTCAAAGGATTCTGCGAACAGGTCTTTGCACTTCTTAGGCATACCAGCGCACTTGATATTATAGTATGGATTCTCGATTGCTTCCAAGTCCTCGGCAACAACGTGCTCAATGTATGTCTTTTGCCGTACAAACCACCCAATGTCCCAGCTTGATTCTAGTTTCCAACAGCAGAAATTAGATGGATGCACTGTAATTCCTTTTAGCTGTTCAGGTGGCAAGTCACAGTGTATACTGTCTGTGTCTGCGTAGATGAAACCGGGCTTGTCTTTTCCGTAATAATTTTGTTGAGCCGCACGAATGGTAAAGTTGCGGGCATAGCTAGTGATAGCTGAACCAACTGGAATGTATCCTGGTTTTTTGTCATTTTCGTCCACCTCATAGAATCCAACAGAACCATCATCTTTTTCAAACGCAACCTTGAAAGAGCTGTTCATGCTAGATGCCATTTTTCCGTATAAGTTGTTTAGAAATAGTTTTGCAAGTTGTCTCATAGCGCCTTTGCTTGTCTTTTTGATAGCGGCATACTTGTCAATGTACTCGTCAAACAATCCTATTGTTGAATCAAATTCACAGTAATCAAGTAGTTCATAATCGACTAAATTGTAGTGTCCACGCAGTAGAATGAAATCTGTCTGGGTTAAGGTCAGCTCAACTCTGGTATCGTGCAAGTTGCCATCAATGTCATAATACTCTGAGCGGGGAATACCGTCTTTACCTACAATATCTGAGCTTTCCAGTGCTTCTGTTCCCTTGTACATCCAAGAGCCTTTAATTTGTACAAAGGGTAGCTTTCCGGGTTTCAGATAGAACCGGGTCTTAATACGGAAGAAATAAAACTTTCCGTAGTCCCATAGCTTTTTAGGCTTTTCTGTCGGTTGAAACCAGAACGGGTCATATTTGATCGGGCAATTGTATGCGTCCCAGATATCACCTTCGTTTAGCTTCAACGTGGATGAACTTGGGTTTAGCCAATAGGATAATCTGAGCCAGATTCAGAATGCATTACAGACGGATACAGGCTGTTCACATCTGCTGTCACACCATTTCTGTACTCCTTGCACTCTTTGCCCTTAACAAGATAGCACCAACCGCCTTTGTACGACTTGTGAATCCATTCACCAGCTGTGCTAGAACCGTAAACTTCTGGGTCAAGTGGTATCTTGTATAGGTCTGGGAACAGTTTGCTGTAATCGTCTCCAACTGTGTGCCCCTTCTTGAACTCGTCAAGACAGCACGAACCAATCGTCAATTTCTTGTGCCCTTCTGAGAACATAAACTCGAGTGCTTCTTTGATAACTAGAACATCATTCGCAATGTACTTGAGTTCTTCCGGGGTGATGGGACAACCAGCGTATCTATGCCCCTTGTACTCCATATCTAATTTCTGGTGCTTGGTTTTAAAACTGATTCCGATTTGTTTCAAGCTGAATGGAAGCAGTTTAAGACTGTCTTTGAGTTCAATGTAGTGTCCGTTTACCTTGATAGTCATTGTATACCATTGTCCCATATCTGAGATAACGTATTTGAACGACCTGTCAGGCATTTCCCAGTTCTTTTTGAACTTGCCACCTTGCTGGTTTGGGAGTAGGTCAAAGGCTTGTTTGAATTTGAGATCATAGAGTAGGTACGACAACCAGAAGTTGCCATCGAATTTGAGGTTGTGGAAGTATACCACAATGTTCTCGGCCAGTGATACATAATAGTCATACAGCTCACCGATGGAATGGAAAACCATGACGTTCTCTGTCCACAGTTCAACACTAGCGGCACTCCAAACCTCAGTAGCTGTCTGTTGTCTCGTATTCTCTTCTACTGTTGTCTCAAAGTCAGCGCTAAAGGTTCGCCACTTCTCATAACGTGACATTAGATATCATTCCTCATTATCGTTATAGTTGAACTGCCCTTCAATAACGTCTTGCATGTCGCTCATTCGATGCCTTATAATTCCGGGTTGTCTATCACTTGGCATAAAGATTTTTAGCACAGTTTGCAATGCACTTGCGGCGTTTCCAGCATACCCAATAGCGGCTACAATAGACGCTTCTTGCAACTCGGTATAGTTATCATTTATACGCTGTGCAACTGCCTGTACACCTTCTCTAGCAACTAGCGCCTGCAAAGCCGCTCTCATTTCATGGATATTCTGGCGGTTCTCTTCCGCCATCTTTTCTTTGCCGTAGTCTCTATCGCCCCTGTAATCAGGTGCGTCCCAATTAACGTGCATGGTATGCCACCACGATTCGTCAACCGCCGTAGTCGGAGACTGAACAATATCAGTTAAAAACTGTTCAAATTCCACGTATGCCTTTAAGTCAACAAAGGACTGTGCAACAGTTTCGGCTGTGTTGTCAAGCATAACTTGTTCTTGACTAGCTGGCTTTGCTGTTTCCCTGTAAATTGGACTACTAACATACCTGGCATACCGTTCAATTGCTTTTTCACCGGAAATCGGGATGCCTTCTGAATTTTCAGCGTAAACATAATCTTGAACCTTCTGAGGGTCACTGGCAATCTGTTGTATTCTCTGAACATAACGCAAACGGTACTTGTCGAGTTCAATCAGCCGCTGTATCTGTGGTGTAACTTCTGCTGTGCCACCCTCTGCACGCACTTCCTGTATATACTGATTCACCTTCAACAACAACTGTTGTTTGGCCTGTGCCAGCTCTCTTGCGTGCATAGCGGCTACTTGTTGGCGGTGATTCATAATTTGTTCATCTCCATTATAAAATAATCCCGGCCAGTGAATTGGCCACCAGCCGAGAAAATGTAAGTGATTTTATATCAGAAGAACTTAACCTTTCTTCTTGATTTGTTGGTCGGCTGGGTGATTAACCGACAACCACGCAGTCGATGTAGTCACGACCATTCTTGGACGTGCCAGTGGTGACCTGAATCTCGTGGAACTCTTCACCGAACTGGGCAAACATTGCGACAGCGCTCTCAAAGGAGCGGCAGAACGTTGCAGAGTTGGTGCAGTAGGCAGAGCCGTCAGCAGTGGTCAGTGCCAGCAGTTTCATCTCCTTGCCGTCCTTGTCAGGCTCAGTGTACAGAACCCACTTGTCAAGCGTGATGATCTGGCCCTTGATATCGGTCAGATTCTTGCGCTCAGGGGACTGAACCAGCTTGTACAGGTCGAAGGAAGATGCAACGTTAGCGGACTTGTTGATGATATTCATAGTTATACTCCTTATTTGTTATGTGTTTGCTGGGTGGATGAACTTACTGTGCGTTCTCGTCAAACTTCTTCTGGCGCTTGCCGAACTGGGCCGCTTCCTCGGGGGTGATATCGTTTCCTCGATAACGTCAGCGTGCTCGAACCACTGTGCGGCGGTCATGCCGTAGGTCTTGACCTTGCAAGCCATAGCAGTAACGGCAACCGGGTTGAACTCGTCATTTCCCAGGACTTCTGAACGGCCTTGAGTGCGGCAGAGTTGTCAGCGAATGCACCCTCAAGAG
>CYGL01000444.1_pt1 | contig 16856 bp, 29 predicted proteins | sample 485531 | NCBI WGS metagenome assembly CYGL01 (sample SAMEA3497897, study PRJEB9818) | human gut metagenome | reverse complement strand
AAGACGACCGTCACGCAAAGTAATGACGTTAATGAACGAACCCTATCATGGCTTACGTTGGGGTGGCCAGTTTGCCTACGATGATTCTGTCATCAGTTCTCCGGCATGGGCTCGATGCATCAAATATGACAAACGGGAAATGTGATATTCATATTGATACCATGATTGAGACAAATAAAGCTACAGGAAATTTTTATAAAATATGGGATAAAACCCGCATGCTCTCTGGTTTCGGAATTAATACATTGTCTTTCAAACCATATCAGACTAGAGTATCTGTTGAACGACTTGTAGGAGGTACACAAGACTACTTCGGAAGAACAGGACTTGCATTTCAAAGTGAAGAAGATTTCTTTCTTCTTTCCAGGGCGTATGATACGAATCTTCAGACATTTGGCGGCTGGGGAATTGAGGCAGCTCCCTTATATGCAGTTGGAACGGTACATCACATTGATATTTGGGGAGCGGACTATACTTAATTGGAGAATTTGAAATGTTGAATAAATTTTTTGATATGTGGATTCGGTGGAAAACGAAAAATCTTACCCGGATTCCGCTGTTTACCATGGTATTTGATTACCGGAAGTATAAGCAAGATGGCAAGTCGGGGAGCTGCACATTTTACGCTCACCCGGACATTGCACGGGATGAATTTGTAAAAGAAAAACTGTGTGAAGTTGTTGACCATATCCGGGATAATTACGATCTGGATATTTTTACGGAGGGTTTGAATATGTGTGAATTTTGCGATGGAAGAGAGAAAAGGATTGAAAACGGGTTCACGTATGGAAATGCTCATATAGTAAAAAATAAATTTGGCTACTCCTATTCGCTTCGCTACGACAATAGTGCTAATGAATACGGAGAAGGGGCATTTGAGATTAACTACTGCCCTATCTGCGGCAGAAAGTTGGTGGAAGAATGAAAGTCAATGTTGGAGACAGCATGCATGAAATGGGCTACGAGCAGTTTAAGGGAGTTTTGAAGATTGCGAGCAAAGCAATTCCGTTTGGAATTTATGCGATCAGCAAAAAAGGCGTGGCTATTCTTTTGAAAGAGACCTATTTCACCCATGAGGAGTTGAAAAAAGCTGTTTCCGATTATGCTATGAAAGGGTTTAAGGTTTATTACAATGAAGAAAGCAATAATAGCATTTAGAGCAATCTGCGTAACGGCATTTTTTATTCCGAATTGGCTTTTTGCTTCGGTTTTGGTTTGGTATTGGCTTGGAGAATTTGCCGGTCGAATCTATTCAGTTTTTGCTGGCAGTGGAATGTTTTATTTGTTCCTACTTGCTTTAGGAAACATAATTGTAGGTGAAGAAAATGAGCATGGCAGAAGTGATTGAGAGCATAGAGAAAGATATGCGGCGAGATTTGGAGAGCCGAAGCATACCGGAAAGCCAGCCGGAAATGATTGATTGTACGACTCTCGGAGAAGAGCCAAATTCACAGCATATTTGTGGAAGAATATCTGGTGGCTATTCATCAAAAGTGCCGTGCATAAGTAAAGATGATTCAATGCCGGAAGAACTCAGAAGAGCCGTCGAAGAGGCATTGAAAAAAAGGTATTGCTCAACATGCAGGCATTACATAAATCGTGACGGAGAATGTTGCAATGCTGATTCTGATTACTGCGGTGGATTCAGAGGTTTAGATGATTCATGCGAACATTGGGAGGGATGGTAAAATGAACCATATTGTTGAATATATGCGTCAATTGCTATGCAATCATGAATGGATATTTGCACATGTAGTTGAAAGTTACTTTGACTACAGCGGATACAAAGTAACTGTATGGCGGTGTTACTGCCCCAAATGTCACAAGTGGAGAAATAGAAAATTCTATTAAAACTTTAGCGACTGAATATTGGGAAGGATGGGATTGAAAATGGCAAAGTATAGAAAGAAACCGGTTGTTGTAGAAGCATTTGAACTTTGCGAAGATTTTATGAAAATCGGAGCAAATTGCAGAGGGATCCCAGATTGGGGTATTTCTGCATACGATGATGGAATCATCTATTTTGACGATAAAAATGAATGCTATATCAAAACTCTTGAAGGAGACCATCATGCATCTATTGGTGATTTTATCATTCGTGGCGTTCACGGCGAACTGTATCCGTGCAAACCGGATATTTTCGCAAAGACATATGAGCTTGTAGAGGAATAAGATATTGAATGAATTGTTGTGCAGTGGCTATAAAAATAAAGATATGCCTTGCGAATATATAGAAAATTGCAATTTGCGAATATTGGGAAATGTGGATGAAGATGGGAATGAACATTATTTGTGTGGTTTAGGTGTTCCGGATTTTCAATGCAAAAGAGATAATCCGTTTTGGAGACCATTGACGCAGAGAGAGTTTGTTGATCTGTATAATAAAATGCCTGGAAAAACAGCTAAGAACGTTGATGAAATACTGCAAAGAGCAATAGCGGAAGGATTTGTAGAAGAGTAGATTGGTGGAGGTATAAAAATGTTTACATTAGGACAATGGATTATTTTAGGCATTTTGTTTTTGATTGGAATTAGTATTGGAATTCTTGTGGTTTGCGAGTACAAAGCGGCAGGAATTGCAACTATTATCGGTACTGTGGTAATTGTTGGAGCGTTGGCATTTGGAATGAATTGGTATAACACATCAACTGCCAGCGGAATAAGAGGAATGAAAGACTTTAAGTCTGAACTTACAAACGGAATTGAACGGGAAATTACGATAACCGCAGAGGATGGACGGGAAATCTTTCACTATCAAGGAAAAGTTGATGTAGAAAGCGATCATACCGACAATTACATTAAATTTGAGAGCGAAGAAGGAAAACGGTACTTGATCTATTATGGTATTCAGGACACCATAACGATTATTGAAAAATGAAAGTGAATTACCGACTGAATATTGGTTCAGCCGCTAACCTAAAAAATTATAGGCAGAGGTCTTACAAGCACCTTTGCTTTTTGAAAGTGGAGGTGCTTTTCTATTGGCATCTAAAAATCTGAAAAAAACAATCCAAGGATACGAAAATTATATACAGGCGCATGGCATTGATGAAACAGTCATTGAGGCATACGTAGAAGCCTGTTCCGTGGCTATAAATAATGAAAAGGATACAGAATATGGCTTGCAACTTACAAAACGGTCTAAAGAGCTTATAGAACGTTACTGCATGGAGCAGACCGGTGGGACGATCTGGGATCTGGAAAAATATGCGTTTGCAAATAAGACAAGCTATGATTTGATTGACAAATTCCATTCAGTATTGCTTTTGGAAGCACAAAACAAGGTGGTTGATAGCTTTTTCCGGTACATTGAGCATAAGCGGGATCCTAAAGAACGGTTCTACATGCCACGAAGGAAACAATTTTTGAAAATTGGTCTGGTGGATGCTCTACAGGGAATGATAGATGATAAATATGACATTTTATGTATCAGTTTAATCCCTGGAGCCGGGAAAACGACAATCGAGAAATTTTTCAATGCTGCGGTGATTGGCTGGTATCCGAAAGACTTTAATCTGTTCTATTCACATAGTGGGGACATTACCAGAATGTACTATGACGGTATGTACGATATTGTGACCAATGCCGATGAGTATGCCTGGAATGAGATTTTCCCGGATTTGCAAGTCACCAGTACCAATGCAAAAGTTGAGCAGTTCAATGTTGGGAAGTATAAATCGTTCCCATCTGTGCAGTGTACGTCTGTCGGAAGTAAGAATGCCGGTAAAGTCCGTGCATCAAAGTTTCTTTTGGTAGATGATATGATTGGCGGAATTGAAGAAGCACTTAACCCGATGATTCTTGAAAAACTGTGGAGTAAATACTCTGTAGATGCCCGCCAGAGGAAGATTCAAGACACAGACGGTAAGAACTGCAAAGAGATTCATATTGCGACCAGATGGAGTGTACATGACGTTATAGGGCGTATTCAGAACATGTACGTAGGGAATCCGAGAGTAAAAGTAATTGCAGTGCCGGATATTGACCCGGTAACTGGCCAGAGCAATTTTGATTATGAGTTTTCCGGGTTCGATGTCTCGTTTTTTGAAGATCAGCAACTTTTGATGGATGAAATATCCTATAAGTGCCTATATAAGCAGGAACCGATTGAACGTGAAGGCTTGCTATTCCCGGATAATAAGATCAGGAGGTACTTGAATCTTCCACATGGCACACCGGAACTTATTACAGCGCAGTGCGATACGAAGGGAAAAGGAACGGACTATTTTGTCCTTCCGGTTCTTCAAAAGTACGGTGATGATTATTACTGCGTTGATGCCGTGTGCGACAATACAGCCGATTATGAGATGCAGTATGAGAACGCTGCTAACATTCTGGTGAATAACGAGGTGCAGGAGTGCGAGTTCGAGCGGAATGCTGGCGGTGACCGTGTGGCAATGGAAGTCAATAAACGTGTCGAATCTAAAGGCTGGATTTGCAACATAACCGATACACCTACAGAGACGAATAAGGAAGCAAGAATCTTCCAGTGCTCTAGCTGGATTTTACAGCATGTGATTTTCAAAGACCCATCAAAGTACAAGCCGAATGAACCGTATGGAATAATGATGTCGTTGCTGAAACAGTATTCGGTATCCGGCAAAAAGCAACTTGATGATGTGCCAGATGTGTTTTCTAACTTTGCATTAAGGGTAAACAAAGGAGTTGCAAAACGGCACACAACAATTATGTCAAGCCCGATTTAAGCATGGAGGAAAGTTAATGGAAACAAAGAAATACCTTGGTCAGATCAAAAGATATGACTGTATGATCGCAAATAAAATCGAGGAAATCAAGAATCTCCGGGCAACCATATACGGGATGCCGTCATTCTCCGGTGGGGAACGTGTGCAGACTTCCGGCACAAAAGATATTGTTGGCAGCGGAGCGCCTAAAATAGCGGATATGGAGTCAGAAGTGCGGACTCTTTCTCGGAAAAGAGAGGAGATTGTCCGGCAGATTGAGAAGATCCCGGATACGGATATGTACGATGTGCTTGCAAAGCGTTTTGTGCTGGACAAAGATTTTAAGGTAATTAGCGTCGAAATCAAGAAATCAAAACGTCAGACGTTTTTCATTTACGATAATGCCATTGATACGTTTGAGAAAATGTTTGGGTACCTGTACATGGGGGATTAACTGCACCAAAACGCATAAAATAGCATAAAAATGTGTATTTTCTTTAAAAAATAAGTGGTATACAATATGATTGTAAAGTTTTAAGAAACTTTTCTCCCGTCGGTAAGAGAGAGCATTGCTGGAAACGGCAGTGCTCTTTTCTTTTGCAGAAATGAGGAAAAATATGGAATACAAACCTAAAACAATATATTGTCCTAGGTGCGGCAGGAAAGTTGCTACATGGGACGGACGTTCTTCTATGCCGGTGATCGGAAGGTGTAAGAAGTGTAATAAACGTGTTGTCTATTACGTTGACAACGATGAAACAGAAATCAAGGACATACCGGAAAGAAATTGTTCTTCCGGAGTCACGTATTTGTAGAGGTGCAAGATGGCGAATCCGGGAAGAAAAATAATATGGACTGATGAACCAGAAATTACATATGAAAATGTTATTGATGTTCTCCGGGATGCAATTCTTGTTCACACAGCGAACGCACAAAGAATCCAGTTTCTTTTAGATTATGATGGTGGAGATCAGCCGATCATACGAAAAAAACCAAAAACATACAGACCGGACATAGACTGCAGGTGCAATGATAATGTTGCACATCAGGTTTCCAACTTTTGGACTGGATTTGGTTGGGGAAATGCTATAACGCTTGTCCAGAACGGAGACGGGAAAGACCAATACGTATCGGATGGAATTTCTGAGCTTAACAAGCAATATGATCTGGTGAAAATCCGTGCGAAAACGCAGGAGCTTGGACGCTTTGTCGAAATTGGTGCATTGTGTTATGTATATGTTGATACAAACATGAATTGGAGGGAAGGAAAAAGCTATTTTACGCTTGACATCCTAGACCCAAGAACATCTTTTGTAATCAGATCAAATTACTATCCTGACAAACGTGTAATGCTTGGTGTTACTTATCGTTGTGATAAAAGAGGAATTAAGCATTATACATGCTTCACACCGGATGCCCGTTATGAAATCTCAGAATGGAAACATGCAGAACGAAGCGGAGAGCTAAATCCGCTTGGCATGATACCAATTGTTGAATACATCAGATCGTATGATCGTATGGGTGTGTGGGAGCATCAGATTTCGGAGATGGACAATCTTAATTTGCTCATTTCGGATTTTTCAAATGATGTTGAGCAAAACACGCAGGCTGTATGGCACGCAAACGATGTTGATTTTCCCGTTAAGCATGAAGTCATTGAAGAAAAAGACGGAACAAAGAAGTCCGTAGAGGAAGTTGTAAAACCTAAGTCCGGAGAATGGCTTAGTACATTCACTTCACCGGACGGAAAGACTCCGTTTGTTAAAGCTCTGTCTATTGATTATGACTACGACGGAATGCTGAATGCGATACAATATCGCAGGAATAAAATTCTGGAAAAATGCAACGTTCCTCTCACGAGTGATAATGCATCAAACATCACAGGAGTGGCAGCGAGCAATGCTTCTGGATGGGATCATGCGGAAGCGGCAGCATCAAAACAGCAGATGATCACAGAAAGCTGCAAACTGGAAGAGGTAGAAGTTGTTCTTGCGGCAATAGTAAACAATCCAAATCTTCCGGCTGACAGCCCGTTAAAGAAAATCACTCCGGCAGACATTGAAGTTAATGTGAAACGTCAAAAACTGTATGAGCTGTCAACGAAAGTAAACAGTGCTGTAACACTTATAAAAGCTGGATTTGACGGAGGAAAGATATTAAATACCATTCCGATTTTTGACGACCCAAATGAAGTGTGGGATGCCAGCAAAGAAATGGTGAGAAAAATCCAAAACAGCGGAATTTCTCAAGGCGCAAACACCGGGGACGATATAGAGCCGGAAAAACCAAATTCTGACAGGATAATGCAGGATTTATCAGATCAAGTTACAAACAGTCCGCTGATTGATAAAAGCAGAGCCGAGAAATAATGTAACATGAATTTGAAGAACTGAATAATCCAAAGAGCAGAGCAATTCCATATGAACAATATTTTGGGGAGATGGAACTGACGGAAGAACAGAAAGAAGAGCGGATAAAAGCGTCTAAACGTATCGAAGATATGATGCTTTTTCTTTTTTCTTTACTTCCAGTCATGAAAGAATATTCCTATGAAAATTTAGAATTTGTTGTTTCGCAAGTAAAAAATCAGTATTCCGATATTTTATCTGTAAGCATGGAAATGGGTACGTGAATGATTTTCTGTGCAGATTGTAGAAACAACACAAAATCATATGGATGATGAATGGTATCTTTCTGATGACCGGGCAATGTTTGTTGCGGAGAATGAAGCAAATACGACATTTAATTATCTGGAATATAAAAAAGCTGTTGAGTCCGGGAAGACAAAAAAGAGGTGGATCACCATGCGTGACCGCCATGTGAGGCATACACACCAGCTTGCCGACGGAAAATCCATTGGAATCAATGATGTTTTTCTTGTTGGTGACAGTGAGATGTTTTATCCAAAAGATACAACATTCGGTGCAAGCGCACGTGAAATCGTGAATTGCAGATGCTCAATTAAATATTTTTGACACGAAACCGCTGATTCTTATTGGCGGTTTTTTATATGCCCCAGAGAAGGGGCAGAAAAAATATCGCAAGAAGTTAGAGAAAACTTAAATCGCAGAAAGAAAGAGGTATGAATCATGGCAGACACTAACACTACCACTACAACAACTAAGGCAACTGAAACGCAGGTAAACACAGGGCAAGAGCCAACCACTATTCAGGAGAATGAAACAAAGACTCCAACTGTAGAGGAACTTATGGCACAGCTGGCCAGTGAGAGAGCAGAAAAAGAGAAATATAAAAATGCTTCTGACAAGGCAAGTTCCGAAGCTGCTCAGTACAAAAAACAGTTACGTTCCAAGCAGACGGCAGAAGAGCAGGAAGCAGAAGCAAAAGCAGAAGCTGAGCGCTTGCAGAATGAAAAGTATGAGAACGCAATTAAAGAGCTGAATCATATGAAAGCTATATCTGCTTACAAGAATGTTTCTGAAAAATCCATTGAAACCCTGATTGAAGCTGTTGCAGAGGGAGATCACAGTGCAATTGCCACAATTATTGACAACGAAGTAAAAGCGGCGGTCACTGCTGCAAAAGCGGAATGGATGAAAACAAGACCGGCTGTAAATGCAGGAAAATATTCATCCATGACACGTGAGCAGATCATGGCAATTTCAGACAGAGATGAAAGATTAAAGGCTATCGCTTTGAACCCAACTTTATTTTAGGAGGAATATTAAATGGCAGCTGAAACAAATTTAATCAAAAGTGCAGACCTCGTAAAAGCCAGAGAGGTCGAGTTCACCTTTATGTTTGGTGAGAGTATTAAGAAGTTAATGGAGGCTCTGGGAGTAACCAGAATGATCCCGAAACAGGCTGGTATGGTGCTGAAAGCATACAAGGCCAGAGGAACACTGGAAGATGGAAATGTCGGTGAGGGTGAAACCATTCCGCTTTCCAAATACGAGACTTACCCGATTGTATTCGATGAGATCACTCTGAAAAAGTGGAGAAAAGCCACTTCCGCAGAGGCAATCATCGAAAAGGGATACAATCAGGCAGTTATCGAGACTACAGACGAGATGCTGAAAGACATCCAGAAGGGCATCAGAAGAGACTTCTTCACATTCCTTGAAAAAGGAACCGGAAGAGCAAACGGAACTGGCTTTCAGTCTACTCTTGCAAAGGCATGGGGACAGCTTGAGGTTCTGTTTGAGGATGATGAGATCGAAGCAGTGTATTTCATGAATCCGCTGGATGTTGCTGATTATCTGGCAACCGCAAATATCACCCTGCAGAGCGCATTCGGCATGACTTATGTAGAGAACTTCCTTGGTCTTGGAACTGTGATTTTCAATAAATCTGTACCGACCGGAAAGATTTATGCAACTGCAAAGAAAAATATCGTGATGTATTACATCCCAGTAAACGGTGCTGATCTGAATGAAGCATTTACGTTTACTTCCGATCAGACTGGTCTTATTGGAATCCATGAAAGCCCGGATTACAACAATATGACCGCTTCCGATACTGTTGTGTCTGGAATCGTACTGTTTGCCGAGAGAATTGACGGTATTGTTGTTGGCTCCATTGGAGGTTCTGGAAGCACCACACTTTCCCTCGACAAAGAAACGGCAACTGTTCCGATCAATGGAAAAATTACTCTTAAAGCAACTGTAGCACCGGTTGGAACGGCAGTAACATGGGAGAGTGACCAGCCAACTTATGCAACCGTTGAAAATGGTGTAGTAACTGGTAAGGCAGCAGGAACAGCAAACATCACGGCAAAAGCAGGTGGTCAGACCGCAACTTGCGCAGTAACCGTGAGCGCAGGAGCGTGATCGAATGTATAAGGTAATCAGATTTTTCACTGATTTGCAAGACAATGATTATCCGTATAACGAGGGAGACATCTTCCCTCGTGACGGATTATCCGTATCTAAAGAGAGATTGGTTGAGCTTTCCAGTACCAATAATAAGCAGAGAGAACGTCTTATCGAGCTTGTCGTGGATGAAGGAAAGCTTACCAAAACAGATATTAACCGGATGCCGGTATCCGATCTTCGGAAGATGGCATCTGACAGTGGAGTGGAGAATGCGGAAGCAATGACCGGCTCTGAATTAAAGACGTATCTCATTCACTTCATGGGTCTGTAGGGAGGTTCTATATGGCATACACAATGCTTGAGCAGGTGAAAATCCGGCTGAAACAATTTCATATTGACGATAAAGAATCCGTTGTGTTTGACCGTAAGGAAGAGAACCCTCTTATTGAGCAGCTAATTGAGCAGGCGAGGCAAGAAGTGATTATCAAGAGGATGTACCCAGAAGATTATACGCAGGAACAGATAGATGATGATATGAAGAAGTACGAGGGAGTCATAGTAAGTCTAGCTGTGTATGATCGCTCACAGGCAGGAGAGGCTTACATGGCATCTTATACGGAGAATGGAGTAAGCAGGAACTGGAAATGCCGTGACAGTCTCTTTTCCGGGGTATATCCGATTGCTAAACTGCTATAACCTATCTGCCATGAGCAGAAAAGGAATCCGGTTTTTGCAATGCATTTACCGGCTTTGAAGATTGAGCGTTGCCGGAAGGTAGCAGGGGCGTGCTATAGGTGGTGGAGGGCAGCACGCAAAATTAAAGTAGGAAGGCGGTATATGATGTGACGATACAGGTATCGGCAGCAATCATTATAAGCGTGTTATCACTGAGTTTTTCCGTCTTTATGGGTCTGAAAAGTGATAAGCGGACAGACACAAAGGATATTGAGGAACGTGTAAAAGAAAATACACGCATTAACATGAAACTGGATGCAATATCGAATAACACAACTGAAATTAAAAACGAGGTTTCCGAGATGAGAAAAGAGATCAATTCACATGATGGAAGAATCGTTAAGGTTGAGGAAAGTGTAAAGTCAGCGCATCACAGATTGGACGGTTTGGAAGAGCGTCTTAATGAGTATAAGGAGGGATAGATTATGGATATTATGCAGACATTGATTGCCAACATGACTATTATATTGGCAATTATCGGTGCCCTGGCGTTTATGGTATCTGTGGTTACACAGGTGGTCAAAGGAGTGGGATTTCTGTCAAAAATTCCTACAGATGCCTTGGTGTTTTTCCTGTCTATCGGAATTACTGTAGCTGCTTTTGCGGCCTATATGCAGTATGTCCGAATGGAAATATTATGGTATATGATTTTGGCAGCTATCATGGCAGGATTTATTGTTGCATTTGTTTCTATGTATGGATGGGAAAAATTAACAGATCTGTGGAAAAGATTCGGCAAGGATGTGAAGTGAGATGCTTGACATCAATAAGCAGTTGATGAAGTATTCGCAGCACGGTCAAAAAGTCACCATCTATGAAGAAAGATGATGATGGAAACATACAAATACTACGTGGATGGTGAACGGAAACAAAATCCCTCTGATTGCAGATGAGAAAGTTGGTTTTTCAGAACCCAAAGAGTTCTATGCCAATATCAGCAATAAGTTGAGCGAAGTTCTTGTAAAAGAGTTTGGAGTTGATGACAGTAGCACTTATGTACAGATCGTTACCGATAAAGGATACCTTCCTTTGAAATCCGGTGATGTGGTCTGGAAGAAGTCGGAAGTCGGTTATGATGATTCTGGACTCGTGGACAGCACAACAGCTGATTATGAGGTTAAGGGAGTGGCTGATGAGGGTTTGACCGTTGATCTGCTTTTTGCTCCAGAAAGTTGTGAAGTGATATGTCAAAAACAATTTCAGTATCATTGTCAGAAAAATCATTCCGGGATGCATCAAAAGAGATTTTGAAGTACAAGCAGGAAATCATTGCGAAGTGCCGGACGTTTGCGGAGCGTCTGGCAGAACGTGGTGTAGAAATTGCTCAAATGAAAATTCAAAGCCACAACGCTGTTTATACAGGCGAACTGGTGGGCGAGCATAACAAAAGACTCCTGGAATGGTTTTACAGTATGGCAGCACCTATATCGTCTACACGGATTGCCCGTGGGCGAAATATGTTGAGTTTGGTACTGGTATTACCGGTTCGCATAATCCTCACCCGAATGCATCTGTTTCCGGTTGGAAATATGATGTGAATGAACATGGAGAATCCGGCTGGTTTTACTACAGGGACGGGGAATGGCACTGGACAAAAGGAATGCCGTCCAGACCGTTCATGTACGAGACCGATCTGGAACTGATACTGGAAATTTACAAGATTGCAAAGGAGGTGTTCGGCAATGGCTAGTGGTAATCAATGGGCGTTTGGACATTGATACAAATGTGTTTTCAAAAATCTAATGCTCAGCTTCATGAGAAATATCCAAAAGCTCTTATCACTCCGTGATGAGCAGTCGAGGCACCACACCTACCATTTCCAACGATTCTTATACAGGCATTAGAACCGGTAGAACGGAATCCAGATCTGGAAACACAGATCAATAGCGTGCTGTTTAGTACGCAGATCAAGGTAACTACAAACAAAGATAGAAGTACAGCCATGAGCATAGCAAGCGAAGTGGCAAAGCGTTATAAGGATTTATCGTTTCAGTTAATTGGAATGCCTTATTGCCGAAAAGAAGATAAACTGTGGGCAGCTACCTTCCGGGCGAGACGAACATTCGACTGGAACGACAGATTATAAAGAGCAGCAATGCTCTTATTTTTTTACTTATTTTTAGGAGGTAAGAATTATGGCAACAGGCTTAAAAAGTAGAATTGCTTATAAGGAGCCGAGTTCCAGCGCGGTAGCAGGTGCTTACTGGGCAGGAACTTATAAGCTGCTCCTTAGGGCAAAAACTATTCCGTCTCCGTTCGGTTCTCAGAACATGGTAGATACGTCCACGCTGGAAGATCTGGTAGAGACTCAGGAAATGGGCAGACGTTCTGCTGGTTCTATGGAAGTCGAAGGAGCGTTTGAAAAAAAATACAAGGATGAAATGGTAAAGGCTGAGGGCAAAAAGCTGGATTTCGTTATCCTTTATGGAACTGACGGAAAAGGCTCTGAGGGTATCTGTGCATTTATCGGACAGGAATCTTTTGCACCGGGCGAAGCTTCTGACGATCATCTGACCGGAACGGCAACAGTTTCTGTTCAGACAGTTCCGAAGTGGATTGAGGACGATTATGATGTCACCGTTACAGAAGATGAGCAGGGATATCCGACAGAAATCAGGCTGAACAAAAAAATCATAAGCCAGTCTGCTAAAAGCAGAAAAGCCGTGGTGACTGGCTACGATGACGAAACGGCTGAGCCGGAAGTTGATATGTGGTAAAGGTGAAATGTGGGGCGGTCTACGGACTGCCCCCTTTCCTATAACAGATTCATGGAAAGGGAAAAGAAATGAAAGAAATTACAGTTAATGGAAACGACTACAAATTAGAGTTTAGCTTTGAAGCGGCAGAGAGAAAAGACTTTGTGTCTATGATGTTCCGCATTGTCTCCGGTGCAGCACTTTTGGAAGATGCGGCTGACATGGAAAATCCGACACCTAAAGATATGATTACCGGAACAATCAACATGGTGTCTGATATTCCGCACATCTGCCGTACCGGATTTTTTGTTGGTCTGATGGAAAATAATCCGGTAACTGAAACGGAAGCAAAAGCTCTGATGAAATCATATATGAAAGAGAACAAAATCGGCTATGCAGACCTGTACGAAGACCTGCGTAAATGCATGGAGGAGGACGGTTTTTTCGAGCTGTCCGGAATCACCAAAATGCTGAACCAGTTGGCAGAGAATCAGAAGCCGAGAAAAGTGCCGCAGGATCACAAGCAGAAATCGACTGGCACAAAATAATCTGGGAGGAATACTTCCCGGTGGCTTTTTCCATCGGAATTTCAATGGGCGAATTTAAGCATCTCAATCCTACGAAGCTGGGATATTGTCTGAAAGGCTATGCAATCCAGGAACGTAGGAAGGATGCACAGATGTGGGCATGGTTAGGAAATTATGGCTTGTCTGCCGTGGCTACAGCCATTGAGCATAACTTTGCAAAACATCCGAAGTCTAAATACATTGAAAAACCGATGCTTCAAGACGAAAAAGAAAATACTTCCGGTAACACCGAGTCTCGAGAGGAATGTGCTGTATACGAAATGAAGCAGCGAATCAATCTTCTCCGGCAGCAAGGTTTACCAGAAAGTCCTGATTAGGAGGAATTTTTTTATGAGAATTAACGTACATGCCGGACATAACCCGGCTGGAAAAGTTGCGTGTGGCGCAGTAGGTCTTATTCAGGAATCCGTAGAGGACAGGAGAGTAAAGGATGAGGTTATCAATCAGCTCCGGCAGCTTGGACATACGGTCTATGACTGTACCGTGGATAATGGCACGGGACAGAAAGACGTATTACAGAAAATCGTGCAAAAATGCAGACTGCATGAAGTTGATCTGGATGTATCCATCCACTTCAATTCCGGTGCGAATGATAAATCCGGCAACGGCAAGACAACCGGAGTCGAGGTACTGGTCTACTCCGCGTCCAGCAAGGCAAAAGGGTATGCGGAGAAAGTCTGTGCTGCTATTGCAAGATTAGGTTTCCGAAATCGTGGTGTAAAGACAAATTCCAGTCTTTATGTTTTAAAAAATACCAAAGCACCGGCAATGCTGGTTGAGTGTTGCTTCGTGGACGACAAGGACGATGTGAAACTCTACAATTACTATGAGATGGCATCCGCTATCGTTTACGGAATTACCGGTGAGAAGGTCTCTGCGACCTCTGAAACCGCAAAAGCAGATGCAGGCGAGGAAACTACCACTGGCAATCCGAAAGCTCTTTATCGGGTGCAGGTGGGCGCATACGGTGTGAAGGAAAATGCAAATGCAATGGTTGAAAAACTGAAAAAAGCCGGATTCACTGATGCGGCAATCGTGCAGGCTTAATTTTAGTCTGATTTTATGGGGCAGTAGGTGTCAAAGCTTACTGCCCTTTTTTGCTTATAACGAGCAACCGGACACCGTTTTAGGTGTTCGCTAACCATCTAAAAACTAATGGTGGAGGTGAAATAAATGGCAGCAACCACGATTGATGATCTTCAAATCAAGATTGAAGCGGATGCGAAAACTGCTTCTGATAAGCTGGATGCGCTTGCTCAAAGCATGGTGAAACTGGCATCAAGCTTGAGCATCAATGTTGGTAAGATGTCCGGTGTTGCTATTGGACTTAATAGCATTACCAAGGCATCGCAGAACCTTAATTCCAGAAATATTACAACAATGGCAACTGCTATGGGGAAGATTGCAGGAGTGGACTCTGCTCAAATTTCCAGAGTGGCAGGTTCTATGACACAGCTCAAAAACAGCGTTTCCGGTGGTTTTAATACCGATATGACCGGAATAGTGAATGTTGCTAATTCACTGTCAAAATTGGGCGGTAAGAACGCTACACAGGGCGCACAGAACCTTGTGCTGATAAAAGATCAGCTTGCTCAATTTGTGCAGGGGATGAACAGCGTAGGAACATTTACGTTTGACCCAACCGGTCTTACAAACACAATTAAAGCTATTGCGAAACTGGGCGGAAAGACTGCAACGCAGGCAACGGCAAATCTTCCGAGCATTTCTGCTCAATTACAGAACTTTGTCCGGCAGATGAACCAGATCGGCTCTATGTCATTTGACAACAAGAATCTGACTGACCTTGTAACGTCCATAGGCAGGCTAGGAAGCGTTGCAAGTGGGCGAGCGGTAAATAATATACCCTTGCTTGCCAATAACCTTAAATACCTGTTTGATACGCTTTCAAAAGCACCATACATCAGCCAGAACATTATCCAGATGACTACGGCACTGGCTAATCTGGCACGTACAGGCGCATCTAGCGGCACTGCGGCAAGATCACTGGGAACTGGATTATTCTCATTTTCCAGAGCGGCCGGAACAGCGCAGAAAAGTGCATTCTCTCTGGCCGGAGCAATTGGAAAATTCTATGCAACATACTGGGCGATTATTAGAGGAATCGGCCTTTTCAAAAAATCCATTGACATTTCTTCTGATCTGACCGAGGTTGAGAACGTTGTCCGTACCACGTTCGGGGACATGGAGTACAAGGTCAATGACTTTGTGCAGAACTCAATTCAGCAGTTTGGTATGTCCGAGCTGTCAGTTAAGCAGTATGCAAGTACGTTCCAGGCAATGGGAACTGCTATGGATATTGGCAACAAACAGATTGAGAAAGCAAATAGTTTCTTAAGTGGCCGCTACGGATGGATATGTCGGATTGTCAGATTCTCTGTCTGATGTATCACTAAACCTTACAAAGCTGACTGCTGATATTGCGTCTTTCTATGACAAAGATCAGGCAGATGTAGCAAAAGACCTGCAATCCGTGTTTACCGGCATGGTAGTTCCACTGCGTAAATACGGTCTTGATCTGACGCAGGCTTACTCTGAAAGAGTGGGCAATGAAGAACGGCATGGATGCTGACATTAAGTCCATGACGCAGGCAGAAAAGGCAATGCTGCGTTATCAGTACGTCCTTGCAAATACCACGGCAAGCACAAGGAGACTTCGCCCGGACAGCAGATACTTAGGGCAAACCAGGTACGAATTTTGAAGCAGAACTTCCAGCAGTTAGGCGGCATCATTGGTGGTGCTTTGATTAACGCATTCAAGCCGTTTTTGCGGACTCTGAATTTTGTTATGCAGAAGGTAATCAGCTTTGCGACAACTGTAACAAATGCCCTTGGTGCAATCTTCGGTTGGAAATTTGAGGTTTCCGGCGGTGGTGTAGCTGACGACTGGTCAGATGCAGCGAGTTCGGCTGATGATCTAGGCAGACAGCACCGGAAAAGCTGCTGACAATACAAAGAAGAATGAAGAACAATCTTCATGGCGACTGGATGAGTTGAATATTAACAATGGTGATGATAACGGAACAGGTTCCGGCGGTTCTGGTTCCGGTGCAGGTGGCGCAGGTGGCGGTGCTGGTTCTGGTGGTCTGGTTAAGACAGACACTATCTGGAAAGATTTTGAAAGTAACATTAAAAGCCTGTATCAGTTAGGCTCTGTTATTGGCGATACACTTTCAAGAGACAAGTGGAAAGCATTGACTGGGATAGCGTGTAATAAAAAGCAAGAAATTTCGGAACCGGACTTGCTCAATTTTTAAATGGTCTTATCAGTCCGAGATTATTTTACAATCTTGGCAAAACAATTGCTGGTGCTATCAACACTGCATTTCATGCGGCAAATGCTTTTGCGATTGAATTTGA